>SDBS01000274.1_pt1 | contig 47090 bp, 36 predicted proteins | sample 2277091 | NCBI WGS metagenome assembly SDBS01 (sample SAMN10404972, study PRJNA504765) | marine sediment metagenome | isolation source: marine sediment core GS10_PC15, 163 cmbsf | place: Arctic Ocean: Southern Knipovich Ridge | collected 2010 | reverse complement strand
CTATAATTGTGTGACCAAAAGAGGTCAAAACTAATTCATATAGCCTTGAAAGAGAGAATTCATCCTCCACGATAAATATTGATGCTATTCTATTTCACCTCAAGTAATTGGATAATGAAATTACTCCCTTTTGATGGGTCACCTTTGACATTATCTTCAACCCAAATTTTACCATTGAAACTTTTAATTATCCGTTTTACTACTATTAGCCCCAATCCCATCCCCTTGGATTTATTTTCACTTTTAGTTGTACCCTTGAAAATTCCTTCTTTCATAGAATCGTGTATGCCAATACCGTTATCAACAAACTCAAAGTTTATATAATCTATATCTTTTTCCTTTAATTTTGATATCCTAATCAGAATCTCAATTATTGGGTTTTCATTGTATTTCACGGCATTGATCATTATATTTTCATATACATCCAACAGTAAATCATTTGCTTTTATGTACGTATTATTAATTTGTGATTCTACATTTATTACGATTTGTTTTTCAGGATAACTCTTTTTTAAGAAAATAATTGCTTCATTTATTTTATCTAAAGGATTAACATTTTCCAACTCTCCTGACTTTTCGGTAATTTGTGACAATCTTCGAATATTTGAAATAAGTTTTGCCCCTCTTATTATCTGGTCATTTACAATTTGGATTATTTCTTTAATTTTTTCTTGTTCGGGTTTATCCTGCCAGAATGACATAAGTCCAATAGAGGATTTTATATTTTGGAGTATATTGCTAATATCATGTGCAAAAAGATCCTTATAAATTTCTGCTCGTTCAAAAGCCTCACGAGATATTTCCTCAGATTCTTTTAATTCTTCCTCAATCTTCATTCTTTCAGTAATATCAAAAGCTAAAGCTATGATCCCTTTTACATCACCATTTTCATCAATGTATGGTATTTTACTAGTATTAACCCAACCTTTACCAAGATCTGACTCCCAAGGTTCTATTATATTAATCTTCGGTTGTTTACTCTTAACAACCTCCAAATCGTCATCCCAGTAAGCCTGTGCTTGGTCTCTTGGATATATATCAAAAGAACTAACGTCCTGCATTTCTTCTTTTTTTAAGTTATGAGCGTCTGCAAGAAATTTATTTACCCGTAGAATGTTATTTTTAGTATCTTTATAGACAACAATACCTGGTAAATGGTCAATTATAAGTTCTAATTCATTTGCAATATGTTTATAAAGTTTTTCAGATTCGATTAATTTCTGCTCTGCTATTTTACTTTCAGAAATATCCCTTCCATATATGTTAGTATAATCTTCCCCTTCAATGGGTGTTATATCGAATAAAACAATCTTATTATTTAACTCAACCTCAAGTGTAGTAACAGATTTACTTGTCAAAGCTTTATTAACTTCTTCAAATAATATTTCAAGTAAAGGATCTTCTGCTTGAATATTTAATAAATCTTGCCCAGCTTCATTAATATAGATAATTTTATCTTTTGAAACGCGTAGTACAGGATTTGGATTCTCTGAAACAAATTTTGCTAAATCAGCAATGGTATGTTGTTCTTCTTTTAATTTCTTTATATTCCCCAATTTAATCATTTTTTTTCTTTAAGAAATAATAAAAAGATCCTATATTTCTCTAATAAATCTTTATATTTCGATATTCTACATGGTTAAATAATTAATAAGAATTGAGAATTCAATCTAAAAAAAAATAATTTCACTAGCAATGAACACTAGTATTTACTATCACATATAAAAGACTTAAGCCAAACCTTATGACCTTTAAATCACTTTTATAAATTTCGTAATGAAAAACTATAAACTTTTTCAGGCTCTTTATCTACTAATTTTTCTTCTAATTCTTCGCTAATTAATTCATACTTAAACGAACACTGGTCATCACCTAATAAAACACAGTCGATTTCCTTTCCCTCTACATCAATTAGCAAAGCTTCAAATATTCCAGCAAAAATACCTTGAGAAAGTAAACATAGGTTTTTTGCCATTACGTTTTCAAGTTCATCCGAAGCTAAAGGTTGTTCTACTTCTATTAAAATATGTTTTTTTTTAAATTCTGAGGTTAAATGACCAACACCCATTAACTCTAATGCTTCAAGAGTACCAAGGATTATGTCTTTTTTAATTTCCATTGATTTCTTACTCCAGTCTGTATTCGAGAAGAATTTGTCTATATGGGCCTTACCAATAGATTTTCCAACCCAAATTAATATATCATCTGCATTAGTGCCTGCAAATTCTGAAAATTCAATTAAATCAATTGGTCTTAACATTATTAAACGTATATCTTTCTTTTTATTACCAAAAAATAATTGCCCTAACTTCTCGTCAATCATAATTTGTAAATCTTTTTTCAATACTTTTGACATAATTTTTCCCTAATTTGATTAAAAAGAAATTTATTTTGTTTTTAAATCATATAATAGAAACTTAAATGGTTAGATATTTAAATTTATTGTTTAAAATAAATGTATTCCTAATTTACTTGAATTGAGAGTTTTTTAACTTTTATCAGAAAGGTGAAATCTTGTTTCTATTTCATTTAAATAATTTTTTAATTTATTAAATAATAATAAAGACTTAAAAATATTTTACATTTATTTTAAGAATTTTAAAAAAGTTTGTTTGGATATTTAAATTAAAACTAAAATTTTTTTTCTATCTAATATTCATTTTTTCATACTAATTATCATAAATAAAAAATAATATTTTATTCAAAGTGAGATTTGAAATGACAGATAATAAAGAAGATAAACAAAATGCTGAAAAAATTGAGACTGAAAAAGAAGAGGAGCTTGAAAAGGAAGTCTCTGAAGAAAAACCAAAAGCAAGATTTACGTTTAAATGCACCAGAGTTGATACTTGCTGTAGTGGAAGAGGACCTATCCCAATAACCCTATGGGATTTAGAATTATGGGCAAAAAATGGGGTTGTTGCGAATTTTATGCCGTATCTAGAGATATATCAAAAACCTAATGGTAGCATTGATTTAATTCTAAAACCTTTACCACCCCTACCAAAAGAGGGAGAAGAAAAAGATGCAAAAGATGCAAAAGATGCAAAAGATGTAAAAGATCCTTTTAAAACTGTTCCAATTGAAGAATTACTTAATGTTAAATGTCCATTATATAACAAGGATGATAAAAAATGTTTAATATATGATAACCGACCGCTAAGCTGTCGTACATATCCTCTAGAATATGATGGAAAAAATTTTATTGTTGTTGACGCTGATTGCCCTGGTATAGGCGAAGAAGGAATGACAAAAGATGATCTCAAGGAGATGCGAGAAACAGCAAGACTAATGCATTATGAATTAACACGAATAAGAATTGCTTTACCAGTATTAAATCAAATGATTTCACAGAAAGTAATGATGGATCTTATGAGGCAAAACATGGAAGCTATGAGTAAGATGACAGATGAGGACCGTGAAAAGTTGGATGGCATCTTTAAAAAAAATCAAGAAAATCAAGAAAACCAAGCCTAGTTAGGTGAATTTTCTGAAGGAATTACAAATAAAAAATTCAAAAATTAGTTTAGTCAAAGGAGATATTACTGAGTTAAGTACAGACGTTATTGTGAATGCTGCTAATGCTCAATTGAAATTAGGGGGAGGTGTGGCAGGAGCTATAAGGAAAAAAGGTGGACCCTCAATCCAAGAGGAATGCAACAAAATTGGTGGAACTTATGTAGGTGGCGCAGTTATAACAACTGGCGGAAATCTAAAAGCTAAGTATGTTATCCATGCAGTAGGACCTCGAATGGGAGAAGGAAATGAAGATGAAAAATTAACAAATGCTACACTAAATAGTCTGAAAATAATGGATAACAAAAACCTAAAAACAATAGCTTTTCCAGCTATCTCAACTGGAATTTTTGGTTATCCAATTAATAAATGCGCTCAAATTATGTTAAAAACGGCATCTCATTATTTGAATGGAGTTACTCAAATAAAAGAAGTAACATTTTGTTTGTATTCTGAATCTGATTTTGAAGTTTTTGAAAATGCATTAAAATAATAACATTTTGAGTAAATTTTTTTTATAAAATTTAATTATTAATTAATATTTAGAAGGAAGATGATTTTTTTGTTAAAGAAGGTCACAATAATATTATCATTAAGGAGTTCCTATTTAATATGACAGAGTATAAATATATAAAGTTCTTCGAAGATGTAAGAATAAAAGATGTCCCCATTGTTGGCGGAAAAAACGCCTCATTAGGGGAATTACTAAGTTTTGATATTCCCGTACCCTTAGGATTTGCTATAACAGCCGACGCATTTGATTATGTTTTAGATACGAATTACTTTACAAATAAAGGAGAAAAAATTTCACTTAGAAATTTAATTGCTGAAGATATAAAAAAAATTTCAGTAGAATTACAAAAAGAAGATATTAAATCTGTTGAAGCAGTTGATAAGATATGCGGAAATATACGATATATTATCGAACAAGCAAAAATTCCAGATCCCCTCGTTGATGAGATTTTAAAAGCATATAATAAATTAATTCAGCTTGAAGGTAATGAATCAACGTTTGCTGTCAGAAGTTCAGCTACAGCAGAAGATCTGCCGGATGCATCTTTTGCAGGACAACAAGACACACATCTCAATATAAATGGTGAGGAACATATTCTAGAATACATTCTAAAGGATATGGCTTCTATTTTTACAACACGAGCTACATTATATCGCGAACGGGCAGGCTTTGATCATTTCTCTGTTAAGTTAAGCGTAGGAATACAATTTATGGCCGGTGGAAAGCAAGGTGTTAAAACTTCTGGTGTAATGTTTACAGAAGACCCCGATTCAGGCAATTCCAATGTCCTCGTTATTAGAGGCACTTGGGGTCTAGGTGAACTAATTGTTCAAGGAATAGAAAAAGGGGATGAATTTCTTGTATTTAAACATGACCCTCGGGAACTTCGAATCATTCGGAAGGAACTTGTTAAAAAAGAAAAAATGATGATCTTCTCAAAAGGTAGTGAAAAGATTGGCACCGAGGTAATAATAGTTCCAAAAGAAAAACAGATGGAATATTGCTTATCAAAAGAGGAAGTATTACTTTTAGCAAAACTTGCTCAAAAAATAAGAGAACATTATGGAAAACGCATGGATATTGAATGGGCAATAGGAGAAAATGGAAAAGTATATATTGTTCAAGCTCGTCCAGAGACAGTCCACTCTCAAAAAGGTGATACTGAAGAAATCTTCTATTTAATTGAAAATCCAGAGAAATTAATAGAAAATGGTTTATTAGTTGAAAATAGTGGCATTCCAATTGGACGCCGAATTGGATATGGAAAGATTAAAGTAATAGAATCAATAAATGATGCATATTTATTAAGGGAAGGTGATATACTAGTTACGGAAGAAACAAATCCAGATTGGACTTCATATATGCAAAATTTAGGAGGTGTTATTACAGAAAGAGGAGGTCCTACTTGTCATGCTGCGATTGTTTCAAGAGAGTTAAATATTTCTTCAATTGTTGGTGCTGATAATATTATTGAAATTATGAAAGAAAAAATACGAGATGGACATGAGTTTGTTACTATTGATTGTAGTATCGGAGAGTCTCGAATCTGGCTGAAAGCTGTTGAATATGATTTTGATACAATTGAATTTTCCAAACTTCCTCAAACAAAAACAAAAGTATTAGTAAATTTAGGTATCCCAAAAGGAGCATTATCGGCTGGAAAACATCCCGATGGGACAGGCTTAGCACGCTTAGAATTCATCATTAATGATGAGGCTCAGATACATCCAAACGCCTTAATTGATTTTGAAGCTTTAATTATGAGATACGACATACTTTTAGAACAAAGAAAGAGAATTGAACACATTAAAAAGTCAGATTTGTACCCGAAGGATCCATTTAACCAAGAAATTGGAAAATTAAAAATAACCTTAGATAAAATAAGAAAATTAACAATTGGTTATGATGACAAAGAAGAATTTTATATAGATAAATTAGCTCAGGGTGTAGCAACAATAGCTGCAAGCGTTTGGAAAACATTATCTGACGGGAGCATTGCCGAATGTGTAGTGAGACTCTCGGATTTTAAAACTAATGAGTATAGAAATTTAATTGGAGGATGGATTTACGAGGGTGAAGAAAATAACCCCCTTTTAGGTTTTAGAGGGTGCAGTAGATACTGTTCTGATGATTTCCAGCAAGCTTTTATATTAGAGTTAAGAGCAATAAAGAAAGCTCGAGAGTGGGGATTAACTAACATAATTCCGATGCTCCCTTTCTGTCGAAGTCATATTGAGTGTTCAAAAATATTGGAAATCATGGAATCCGAGGGATTAATTCGTGGTCATGATGGATTGAAAGTTTATATAATGGCTGAGATTCCTTCGAATATTATTTGTGCAGATCTGTTCTGTGATTATGTTGATGGTTTCTCAATTGGTTCAAATGATTTAACCATGCTTATTTATGGTGTCGATAGGGACGAAGCTAGATTAATTCCAATTGCCAGGGATTACGAGTATACCACAAACAGTGAAGCACTTAGAAGATCCTTAAGTCATTTAATTAAAACAGCACATGAAAGAGGTAAAAAAGTTGGGATTTGCGGGCAAGCTCCGAGTGATGATCCTGCTTTCTTAAGATTTTTAGTTCAAGAAGGTATTGATTCTATATCTTTAAATTTTGATACGTTTGCTAGAGGAAGGATAAATACCTGGAGAACAGAAATAATCGAGGAAAAACTCGATGACAGAAATAAGGCAGAATCTTATAAATTTCTACAAAATTGCGACAATTTAATAGAAAAAATAAGAGTTCCAAGAGGAAAATTAAGAAATATGGTTCGTAAACAAGGTAAACAAGTTAATTCAAAACTTCTAGATTCTACAGAGCAACTTAATCATATTTTTAGTACCATTCAAAAGTACTACTATTATTTTGTGAAAGAAATTAATCAAGGAAAAATTATTAAATTCGATGATCTTTTCAATCAATACGAAAGTCAATTAAAAGAATTTAGAGAAAATATTCCTAAATTAAAAAGTAAAATTCGCGAATTTGGTATCTACTAAATATTTATTAAAATCAAAAAAATTAAATTTTAAGAAATATTTTAGAATTTAAATTTATTATGCTTCTTTTGGTGATCTATTCTAATGCCGAAGGTTTCAATTGAGGAAATTAAAAAAGCTTTTGAAGGTGTTGAGGATCTTCTGAATGGTATGATGGGTGATCGAAGCGTGCCCCGAAACATTAAAAGGGTCGCTCAAAAAAGTATTACCGAACTACACAGAGAAGATGAGAGCCATGGTGTTCTTGCTAGCAATGTAATGTATATGGTAGATGATTTAGTTCTTGATCCAAATATTCCATTTCATTCTCGTACCACAATTTACCGAATCATTTCAATCTTAGAAAAAATCAAAGATTAAAACAAATTGGATAAAAATCCGATATTTAAAATAAAGAAAATTTCTTAATATTATGTATTTTAATATCAAATTTTAAATTCGTTTTTGTCTTTGTCAGGATGATGGTAGTAATAACTCATATATTTTTTGGTAATATCATTTCCAATATTGAATATAGTACAGTTTATCATATTTTTTTTAAAATACAAATTATCAAACTCAAATTTAAATTGACAATAGTATTTATATAAAAAAAAATAATTATTACTTAGAAATAAAGGATTAACAGTCTACTTTTATTTCATAGCCTTAACAGGGTTCAATGGTATAATGAAGCGTCAAATAATTACTGATGTAATCTATTTTGAATTGATTGATGAAATGGGTCCAAATCCAAAAGCGTGGCTTCCTACAAAAATTTCTGAAATAAATTTACTTAATATAAGTTTAAAAATATCAACAATTTTAGCTGGAGAGGAAGGCCATGTTCCAGAGTCTTTAGTGATCCTACCTTTTATTTCATTAAATTTAAAATGTCTTATTAAATACTCTAGATGGAATGACTCATCAAAACGTGGAGGTATTGGTTTATCTGCTATAGGTTTATTTTTTGAAGAAATAAATGATGAGATTTTTTATAAATATATTAATCAATTATCTATTCCCTTTAATGAAATATCTCAAAAATTTGTTGATTTAGAATTAATAAAAGCACCAAGAAGAGAATATATTAATTTATTAAACCAACTTAAAACCAATATAATGAATTTTTTAGAAGAATTAAAACTCCCAGAGAAATTGTTAATTCAAGGGGAACAATTTCCTAAACAACAGATTAGAGATATAAGTTTATTAGATTATAAATTTAAAGTAATAATAGTTGGAGATCCTTCAGTAGGTAAAACTTCTTTACTTTTAAGATATACAAATAATGCATTTGGAAGGTTTTATGCTCCCACGTTAGGTGTTAAGGTATCAGATAAAATCTTTCATAAAAATGACTCTATATTTCAATTAACCCTTTGGGATATTGGGGGACAGCAAAAGTTTGATCGAATGAGAAGAGAATTTTATCGCGGATTCGATGCTCTTTTCTTAGTTTGTGATTTAACTCATCCTGATTCTTTTAATAATATTCTAAAATGGTATACAGATATTCTTGACCAAATACCTAAGAGTTCTAGGAGCCGAATAAGTTATATTATTGGTAATAAGAAAGATTTAGTGGATTTTAAAGTTGTAACTAATAAAATGCTTTCAGATTTAGCTAATCATTTAAATTTAGGCTTCATTGAAACTTCAGCGTTAACAGGTGAAAACGTAGATTTCGCATTTTCAACTATTGCCAACTTATTATATAAATATCAAACACAAAATAGAATGGAAATTTCGTGAAATTGGTGTTTCACGATGAAATAATTCTACTCCTAATAAGATTTTCTGAATTAGAAATTTTTATTAGATTATTATGTTAATATTTTATAAAGATTAGTCAAATAAAACTCAGAAATTTTTAAATAACTTTTAACTTTTAAGCTCAAGTATGTCAGAGGAGATAATTAAGGCTATTGTTTACACAATTCTGGATGAACGTATTGGACCACAACCAATCATATGGGATCCTATTGATTTATTAGAGGGCATTCGTATGTCAGTTGGTATTAAGTCAATTACAATGCTCTCGACTGATCATGGAGTTATGCCAAAATCTTTAGTAATTATACCTTTTCCCAATTTTAATTTAAAAGGAATTATTAAATATATAGAAAGACAAGAAGATACACATCGAGGGGGTGTTGCAGTGTCAACAATTACACTATTATTTAATGAAGCTGATGATCTTATTTTTTATAAATATATGACTTATCTTGAATCTGCCTTTTCTGAATGTGCTGATAAGATCATCGAATTAGAGAACAAGAATGCTGAAACGGATGAAATTTTTGGTCAGATAAACAAACTTCGAAGAAATATAAGTGAAATCTTAGGAGACTTACGAAATAAAGAAAAAAAGACTACAGAACAAGAACCATTTCCTGAAGATGCTGAAGCTGCAGAAGAAATATCTGGATATAATTTTAAAATTGTTGTCTGTGGAGACCCTAGTGTTGGAAAAACTAGTACAATACTTCGATTTACTGACACAGCATTTATGCGTACATATGTCCCTACCTTAGGGGTCGTTATTTCTGAAAAAAATCTTATAGTAAAAAATTACTATATAAACCTTATTCTCTGGGACATCGCGGGCCAAAGCAAGTTTGAAATAATGCGAAGACACTTTTACCAGGGCACAGAAGCAGTGATTCTAATATTCGACTTAACAAATCGTAAATCTTTTGAAAGTATTTCAAATTGGTATAAAGATTTAAAAAAAAATGTATTACCTTATCAAGAAAAATTAGTTGGATTCATTTTAGGAAACAAGGAAGATTTAGTTGATGAAAGAAAAGTTGAATTTGAAGAGGCAATAAAAATTGCAAATAAATTTGATCTGGAATATATTGAAACTTCTGCTTTAACTGGAAAAAATGTAGAAGAGAGTTTTTTAAAATTATCAGAAGCTTTACTTGAATCTAGAGAATAATTATAAAAAAATTTGTTAAAAATGAATTTTGAAGAAATAATATATAAAAGAAGAACGATCCGAAGATTTAAACAAGATCCAATTTCATTGGATACCCTGAAAAAATTGATAGATTTTGCCCGTGTTGCTCCAATGGCTAGCAACATACAAGGTCTTGAATTTGTTATTGTTAGTAATGCTGAAGCATGTAAAAAAATGTTCCCTCTATTAAAATGGGCGAACTCTTTACCAGAAAACCAAAGAACTCCAGAAGAAGAGAGAGAACCTACAGCATATATTATCGTATTAGTAAATACTAATATAAAAAATACTTACTTTGATTTTGATGTTGGTGCGGCTGTGGAAAATATTATACTTGGTGCTGTTTATTACGGGATAGGGAGTTGTTGGATGGCATCTATCAATGCAAAAAAAATAAGAAAAATATTCGAAATTTCTGAATATTACAATATAAAACATGTTATAAGTTTAGGGTATCCTGATGAAGAATCTGTAATAGAAAATTATGCTGATTCTTTCAAATACTGGAAAGATGATGAAGGAAGAATGCATGTCCCGAAAAGAGCATTGGAAGAAATCATTTACAAGATTTTTTAGATATTAAGTTTGAGTTAAATCTTTTTTTTTATTTATTTCTATAAAGGAACGACAATATGTGTATCTGTTCTTGTAACGCCTTCTATATTATGAATTTTTGCCAGAATTACTTTTGCAATAGTTTCAACATTTTTACCTTCTACTTTTGAAATTATATCAATTCCTCCAGTAACAGGGTAGGTTTCCTTTACTTCAGCTATTTTTCTTATTTCATTAATAACTTTTTCTACATGACCTGCTTGACAACCAACCAAAACGAAACAAATAGTCAAATTTACTTAACTCTTATTTAAGTTCTCATTAATTAATGTTTAATATTATCTTCAAAAAATAAAAATCTTTCACTTTTTTTTTATTATTATCTTTATAACCTTTTCCTTAGCAGTTTTTTCTAATTTTTCATATTTCTAATGAGTTTAATTCTATGCGTTGACAAATTTTCTATTTAGGAACCTTTTTTTAAGAAAGAATAGAATATTTGGTATTTAGTACATTTTAATTTTTTTAAATAAGTAAAAGATTAAAAAAGAACACATCTATATTTTAGTTACCACGAAAAACTCTAAGTCTAAAAAATAGAGGAGAAAAAACTATGAAAATTATTGAGATTGAAGGAATTGGAGAAAAGTATGCTAAAACATTAGGAGAGGCTAAACTTCCAAATGTAGAAGACTTAATACCTCTAAAATGGAGAGAAATTAAAGATCTTGCTGAAAAAACGGGCATTTCACTTAAACTAATTGAAAAATGGCAAGATATAGCAGATTTAATGATAATTAAAGGTGTTGGACCAGAATATTCAGAAGTTTTAAATAAAGTTGGAATTGATTCTTCACGAGAATTAGCTTATCGAAATCCTCAGAAAACTTTAGATAAAATTCTTGAATTTGATAAAAAGCAACCCGATGTTATTCGAAAAATACCAAAGGTTGAAGATATTACTAAATGGATTGAAGAAGCAAAAAGTATGTATGTAAAGAAAAAAACTCAAATAAAACTAAAGGAAACTCCGATTATAGATATTGAGGGAATTGGTGTAAAGTTTAGCAAAATATTAGAAAGTGCAGGATTTTCTAATATCGAGGCTTTAATAGGTTTAGCTAGAGATAAAATAAAGAATTTGGCAGAAAAAACTAAAATTTCAGCAAAATTAATTGATAAATGGGCGGAACACGCAGATCTCATGAGAATTGGGGGTGTTGGGCCTGAATATGCTGAAGTGCTTAATGAAATTGGAGTTGATTCAGTTAAGGAATTTGCTCAACGCAATCCTAACAACACTCTTGATCGCATCATGAAATTAGATAAAGAGAAACCTGATGTGTTTAGAAAACCTCCAACATTAAAAATGGTGGAAGAGTGGATAGAAGAAGCAAAACAAATTAAATAGAATTTTTATTTATATCTTATTTTTTTTACAACCAATTCAATTACTTACTCATAAAATTAAAAGTTTATAAATCAATTAAATTCAGTGAGCTTTTCTTCTATAGTATAATATAAACAAAAACTAAATGTAATAGCTTATTATTATAAATAAAATTCTATAACTATAAAAAAATAAAAAAATTGATTATATATGGGAGATCTAAATTTAGAAGTTATGTACTTTGAGAAAGGGGGCCCTCAGAACACAGATAAAGCATTAATGATCGCGAAGAAATATGCTGAAAAGTTTGGAGTAAAAGATATTATTATTGCCAGTACTACAGGTACAACCGCTAAAAAAGTTTCAGAATTATTCGATCCTAACCAATTTAATGTCGTGATAGTAACCCATACATATTACTTTGGAGGGGTTGAGAAGAGGCAATCCTTTCCTGAAGATTTAAGAGAAAGTCTAACCCAAAAAGGAATAACTGTTTTTTCTACAACACATGCTTTTGGTGGAGTAGAGCGTAGCATGAGAATCGCATTACATCAATGGGGTCCTGTAGAAATATTAGCGAAATATATTAGAACGAATTTTTGTCAAGGAATGAAGGTATGCATGGAAATTGCTCTCATGGCTAGTGATGGGGGATTGATCCAAGATTTAAGCAATGATGTAATATGTATCGGTGGTACTGGAAGAGGTGCGGATACTGTCTGTCTAATTAAACCAATGACTACAAGTTTATTTGATCAATTAAGGGTTAAAGCAATTTTAGCTAAACCACTTTAATTAAAAGAACTAAATAAAAAAAAATTATTAATTATATTATACTCAGTTTTTTTCCTACTTTTTCTATTGCACTTAAGGCTGTATTTAAATCTTCCTTTGTGAGTAATGCATTCATTTGAACTCTAGTTCTGGAAATTTTTTTTATATCAAGATTAAATATAATATTTATCAAAATCAATATTTTCTAAGACTCTATAATATTTTAAATATATTTCCAATGATATTATTTAGAGCTAAATTAATAATTTTTATAAAAAAACAAAAATCCCTTTTGAGAAATTGTCACCAATAGATAAATATACTACCTTAGAATTAATTAACGATTTGAAATTACAAAAATTATTCCAAAAAATTGGATTTCAAAAAGAAGCAAGACAAAAGGACAAATTAGACAAGATATTCTTGATCGGTTATTAAAACAAGGAAGTGGATATTTAGCAGATGTGAAGAGCAAAATTACAAATGTTAACGACTCGAAAAGAAAATAATAAAGCAAAAAAGGAGATAGATATAGAACATGGTAAAGCCATTATAGAAGCGTGGGATGAAATAATTAATTTTATTAAAGCTTGCATCAAGAACAATCCTAATGTTATGGCAATTGATGCAAATAGGCTTGAGTGGAGGATTTCTAAATATTTATTTGAATCTTTTTATTACTTGAAGTCTGCTCGGGTTCATTTTATTAACTATGAGACCACTAGTTTTTCCAACTTTATTTCAAAAGATAAGATAATGGAGATTTATTCTGCTATATCAAAAAAAAGAGCATATTTTGGAAATAATTGGGGAGAACTTCACAGAAAATTTGATTCTTTCTGGAATATTAGATTTAAAGTTGATCCAAATAGTAGAAATTACGAGGAGAAATTTAATGATTATATGGTTACACTGGAAACCATAAAAAGAAAACTTTATGAAAGATTACGAGATATATTTGCCGAGAATTTAGGTTTGAGTGAAGTTTCAATCAAGTTTGCTTTTATAACCAAAGTATTAGAGCCGCATCTTTCAGAACATGGTTTATCAAAATCAGGAAAACAATACATCTTCGCTAGTATAATTTTCCGTATGTTTAGTAAGACTAAGGATCTTTCAGAACAAAGTATCATAGAGGCTGCAAGGCAATGTCGGAGAGGACCTTTATTTAGATTAAAACTTGCAAACATTAGAAATTTGCATAAGCTTCGTAGTGAAATAGAACAATGTCTTATTAATTTTTATATGAGTGATATTTCAGGTTTGGAGAAAGCAGCTAACATCAGAGAGAAAATACTCTTTGATTCAGAAATTTTTTACATAATCTATAAGAATACTCCACTAAATGAGCGAGGTAAATTATCTTTAGAATCTATTAGGAATGATATATATTCTTTCACTGTATTAAATAATATCAAAAAGCATGTTACCATGTTCGGTAAGCATACCCACTCTTCATATCGTTGGAATTCTATTGTAACTTTAACTACTTTCATGCGTCAAAAAATGGGGGATAGTAAAATTTCTAGACCTGATTACGTAAAATTTCTTCGTGCAAGTGAGAGATTTTGCACAGAGTTGCTTCTATCTCCTACTAAACCCAATGGTTACTATTCGCGTTTAGGAATACATATTAGTGATTCAAATATAAACAACTTAAATGTTGATGACAAAGATACTGCTGGTAACAAATTTTTACATCACCTTTATAAATTGAATAACCTCAAGAAAGGTGAGGTTTCACCAGATTTCAAACATGCAGTTAAATTTTCTGTTGCGACTATTCGAGCGTCTACTTTTTCGAAGGATCCTTACTCTATTAACAAAGGTTTCACCGAATCAGAACGATTAGATTACATTAAAACTTTCACAAATTCTATTGAATATGGAACTTCTCATAAAGACTTCCAACAGCTTATTGAATACGCTCAATTAAGAGATAATGATAATTTCATTTTAAAAGATGCTAACTTATTAAGCCTGATAAATCCCTCAACGATATATAATAACCAGCCCTCTCATCCATTTATTGAATATTTAGCTTTAAAAAATATACTTTCAATTATATGCACTGAACCGTTAATTTGGGCTAAAATTGAGGATGTAGTATATTCGGGGCATCTCGATATTATTCAAATAAAAAAGGACACAATACGTATAATAGATTACAAGCCTAATTTACATTTCGATCCTGAAGCTAAAACACCTGCTAACCATTTCATTGACTCAATTCCTCAAATTGCAGCCTATGGAATCATATTCGATATGATGTTTTGTATATCTCAGAGTAAATATCAAATTGAATGTGTTACTTTTAATGAAGAAGGCCATTATTTATACAATCCTTATGAAGCACTAGAGGATTCTGTAGAGTTCTATTATAGTATAAAACATGAAATGCCCGTCTGGCACAAACTTCTGCGTCACGATATTATAGATAAAATAATAGCAAAATATTCAGAAAAGTAATATATTATTTATAATTAAGTAAGGAGATATAATTTATAATTACATTTTATCTATAAAAAAAAATTAATTTTTAAAAAAAAAAAAAGTATTGGTGTTAATCTTAAAACTATGTTATTATTCACGAATACATCTTTAAGTTCATAACATTTTGAACTAGTTATTCGAAAATGTAAAGTAACTAGATATGCATAAAAAATCTATTCGATGAGGACATTACGGAAAAGAAGCTATTATGAACAAAAATAAAAAAAAAAATTATTTAATCATTCTTTTATGCAACTACTTTATAATTAAAATAAAAAAATATTAAATAATATCTAATTTTTTTCCGACTTTCTCAATAGCGCTTAATGCCATATTTAAGTCTTCTTTAGTGAGTAATGCATTCATCTGTACTCGAATTCGGGATAATTCTCTAGCGACCATTGGAAATACAATAGGTGTTCCGTAGATTGATTCTTCCTCGAATAGAATTCGTGCAAGTTCTTGAGCCTTGCTAGGATCGCCTATTATTAGTGGTATAATAGGAGTTTGAGAGTTCCCCGTATCAAAACCCATGCTCTGTACTTCTTTTTTAAAGTAATTTGTATTATCCCAAACTCTTTTAACGTGTTCAGGTTCTCTTTCTACTACTTCAATTGCAGCAATACAAGCAGCTACAACTCCAGGTGGGTGTGCTGTACTTAATAAATATGTTCTACTCTTGTTTGCACAGAATTCGATTAAATCCTTTGAACCCGCTATTGTTCCTCCAAAAACGCCAAAACCTTTACTCATTGAACCGCCTTCAACATGAACTTTTCCTTGTAGATTAAAATGTGCAACTATGCCCCTTCCTTCTCCGAGTATTCCCTCACCATGACAGTCATCAACAAAAATCATCGCTCCAAAATCTTCTGCAACTTTTGCAATTCCCGCTAAAGGAGCTATATCACCATCCATACTAAATACTCCATCAGTGATAATGCAAATTCTTCTTGGGCCTTCTTTTTCAACTTTTTTTAGCTGAGATTCTAAATCTGATATATCACGATGCTTATAGATTATTCTTTTAGCGCCGGATAATCGCACTCCATCAATAATAGATCCATGGTTTAATTCATCTGACACTACAATGTCAGGTTTTCCAACTAACATTGGAATTAAACCAGAATTTACTGCGAATCCTGTTTGACATAAAATTGAGGCTTCAACTTCCTTAAACTTAGCAAATTTTTCTTGAAATTCACGAGTTAAATCAAAAGAACCAGCGATAACTGGAACTGCACCTGCGCCCGCACCATATTTTTTAGTTGCATCAATTGTTGCTTGAATTATTTTTGGATGAGTCGCTAAGCCAAGATAATTATTAGTATTTAGCATTAGCACGTCTTTTCCATCAACTTTTGAATGTGGCTGTGAGCCTTTTTCTAAATATCGAATAATCCATTCTAGATTGTTGTTCCTTAATTCAGTCATTTCCTCCTTAAGGAAAGCATCAGGATTTCTTTTCATCATAACACCATTTATTATTTTGATTTTATAGAAATAATTAATAATTTAAAGGTATTTAAAAAAATATATTAGTTTTTCCTAAATGGGATAGATGGGTTGAAAATGGGATTAATTGGAAAAACCTTTTTTACTTGATTGAATTATGAATTATATTAAAAATTTTTAAAAGTAGAGCTTATAAATTTGAGAAGGATACTTGTAATAGGTGCTGCAGGACAAATAGGGAGTGAATTAGTACCTGCTTTAAGAAAAAAATATGGTAATGAGAATGTGATCGCAACTGGAAGAAAAACTCCCCTTCCAACAAAAATAAAAGAATCTGGCCCCGTAATTTATTTAGATGTCTTAGAAAAAACAAAACTTTCAAAAGTTTTGTATGAATATGAAATTGATACAATATTCCATATGGCCTCAATTCTTTCTGCTACGGGTGAAAAAATGCCTCAAACAGCTTGGGATATTAATATTAACGGTTTAATTAATGTATTAGAAGCAAGTAGAAGTTATAAAGTAGATAAAATAATCTGGCCAAGCTCCATTGCGGCATTTGGTCCCACTACTCCAAGAGAAAATACACCCAACACTACAATACTACAACCTACGACGATGTATGGAATTTCAAAAGTAGCTGGTGAATTACTAGCAGAGTATTATTATAAGAAATATAACTTAGATATTAGATCTGTGAGACTTCCTGGAATAATTAGCAGTGAAACATTGCCGGGAGGGGGAACCACAGATTATGCTGTAGAAATTTTTTATAAAGCTATTAAAGAAAAGAAATATACATGTTTTCTTAAAGAAGATACAGTACTTCCAATGATGTACATGCCAGATTGTAATAAATGTTTTTTTGACTTATTAGAAGCAGATAATTCAAAATTAAAAAGACGTGTTTACAATATTACTGGGATGAGTTTTTCAGCAGGGGAAATTGCTGCAGAGATTAAGAAACATATACCTGAATTTGAAATAGATTATATCCCAGATTTTAGACAAGAGATTGCAGATTCTTGGCCTAATACAATTGATGATTCTCTTGCTCGCGAAGAATGGGGATGGAATCCTATTTATAACCTTGAATCAATGACTAAGGAAATGATTGAAATACTTAGCCAGCGTTTATAACTAAATTTAAAAATGTAATAAATTTAATGATTTTCTAACCAAATAAAAGTTGTTCTATTATGAAAATTGTCTTTCATCAAAGATATTATAATTCTAATTATGCAATGGATCCCGCTGCTTCCCCGGGGCGTTTAGAAGGAATAATGAATATTTTAGCACATAAAGAAGAATATGAAATAATAACTCCAGAACCAGCAAAAGAAGAAGATATCTTAAGAGCTCACACATCAAGGCATCTCCAGCAAATTAAAAGTAATAAATTATTATTTGAATTGGCATCTCTAGCAGCAGGAGGTTCTATAATAGCTGCTGAAAAAGCCTATGAAGGCAATCCAAATTTTGCTGTAATTAGGCCTCCTGGGCATCATGCCTCTTCAAATTCTTGTTGGGGTTTTTGCTATTTTAACAATATCAGTATTAGCTTATTGAGATTGTTTTCTGAGAAAAAAATTAAATCTGCGTTCATTCTAGACTTCGATTTACATTTTGGGGATGGCAATGTGAATATATTGAAGAATTGGGAAGATAAATTCATAGTAAAAATACTCAATCCTAATTCTAGCGGCAGAACAAATTATCTTGAAGAAGTTAAAAATTATATGGAAAATTTAAATGATATTGGCATATTTGTAGCCTCTGCGGGATTTGACCAAGGTATTGAAGATTGGGGTCATCTTCTTTACTCGGAAGACTATTACGAGTTGGGAAATTTAATGAAGATTTATGCTAAAAAATTATGCAATGGACGCCGATATGCTTTGTTAGAAGGTGGTTATAATCATAATGCTTTATCAAAAAATGTTGAATCGTTCTGTGAGGGATTTAAATAAAGTATTTTATTTAACACATAAAAAACTAATAAATACTATTTTAATCCCCCTAATAAAGGATGCGAATCAACATTTTTAATGTTGTATGGTACTATTATTCTTCTTTTAATTAACGTGTGCAAACCGCCATAAATCAAATCAATGTTTTTTTCATGTATTTCTTCTATTAGTCTATTTAAAAGAAAATTTTCTTCTAATTTGGTTATTGATATTATAACATTAAGGATTCGGGATTCAATTGTTTGTAATTCTCTACTTTTTTGAAGGACTTGCGTATAATTTTCATCTTCAATTAATCTATAAGGTTCACTATAATGTAAAGAAAGAAATTCATTTAGTAGAACCTCGATATCGGTTTCGAAATCAATTATCCCCCCAAATATTTGCTCTATCTTTTCTGAGAAATTAACATTTAATTCCTTTGCAAACAAATATAACTGTTTTTTTAATCTACTCGATGATTTTTCTCTGAGAATTAATAGACATCTTACTGATTCATAATCACAAATAAGCACATGAAACAATTTAAAATTCAATTCTATGATATTTTCAGAATACATATCTTTTTGTTTTCTTTTTCGATCTCCTGATGACTCACCATTACTCATTTGCTCACTAAATATCGTAATTGCTTGAATAAATCCAGATGTGAGAGAATCATCATCAAAGCCAAAATCAGAGGGATTTTTATTGAAAAACGGCATTCCAGTATTCCGTTGAATAAGCATTACTTGTTGGATATTTTTTACATCTTTAAACACTTGTATTGTATTTAAAAATAATCTGTTTTTCTTTCTCTTACGTGGTAGAATCACATAACTTCTTATACTTAAAGCCCCTAAAACTCCGCTTATACATACTGATGCAATTAATATACCTAAGAATAGATAATTTGGTCTAGATCTTCGCGAAACATAAACATTTAAAGGTATGCTCTGACTCTTATATTGGGGCGCATTAATTGTAATAAATATTTCGATAGTATAAGATCCTTTAGCGCTATCTGGAATATTTAATTTTGTTTCATATACACCATTACCTTTATATTCAAATTCACCGAAGTTATATCCCCATGAATAGGTAACATTAGCATTTTCAATAATATTTCCAGAACCTTCTTCAGTGAGGATAATACTAATAAGAGATGAATCTCCAGCATATACGTCAAGAGTATTGTTAATCTCAACTGTTTCTACAACAATTTCAATTTGTTCTATTGTTAACTTAAGGACACTTGAAATAATATCATAATTTTCTTTGTAGGATGTAACTGTCAAAAAATGAATTCCAATAGGTAAGTCCCCTGAATTTAAAATTATTGAGTATTGCATATTATCTTGGGATAAAGTTTCAGAAATCTCTGAGCCATTTAACTCAACTATAGCCCCTGAAATAAAATTATTTGTTAATAAGTCTTTATATAAAACAGTAATATTTAAGGGCTCATTCCAAGGAATAGTTATAGATTTGTCTGAGGTTTTGTCTTCTTGATTTAAAAATATTTCTACATGTGTCGGGATTGGTAATATATTTACATAAATGCTTTTGAAAACAGTCTCATATCCGGGGTGACCTAATATCAAACTTATTGTATATGGGGTGTCTCCAGATAATGAGAGATTTAGAGTCGAAAATCTTATAATAAACCCATCATCCACAGATATAACACCAAAAAATGACTCCCAAATAACATTCAATGTAGCTCCGGTGATTATATTACTTGATCCTTCAGATATATAATTTACTTTTAATTGAAAGCTCCTATTCACATAAACATTAACAACAGACGCATTTACATTCGCAATAGCAGGTAAAGGATGTACTGTAATCGAGAAAAAGCGAGTTGCGCTCCCATAATTGGTTTTATTTGCGGAAACAGTAACGGTAAAAGTTTCAACAATCCCTTGAGTGGGTAGATTAGATGTATAAAGGGTGAGTGTGAATGTACCATCTAAATGATTAACGACCGAAAATCCATTAACCCAATCAATAGTAACACTAACGTTAGGTATTAAAGTTCCTGAAAGGGCTCCAGTCACATTCACATTACAATTTACATAACTATTAGCATTAACATTGATAACCGTTTGAGGAACTTTTACTATTAGTGATTGGTTAATTATCTTTAAATGAATTAAATCTTTCATAGAATGATTCTCATAATATCTATTTGTAGAATTAAAAGAAAAGTAATAATCTCCTAAAGCTAAACCACTTAAATCTATATCAGCAACATAAGTGCCTGAGCCAAAATAAATCATAGTTCCGAAAGCATTAGAAGGCAAAGTTGAATTATAAGTAATCGTTATGGGACCATAGATTGATGATTCGATATGTGTATTTAAATCAGTATCAGTAAAATTAACCTTCATTAAAAAGGCTTCTCCAGAAACCTTCTCTTCAAACTCTAAATCAGGGTATGAATATACAGCTGTTAGATTTGTTTGATGCCATAGATTAAATTCAAGTTCTAAAAATCCGACCTTATTTCTATATAGATATGATTGATTATTTGTCCATATCAACGTTACTTGATATGTACCTACAGTCATATTGGTACCTACTATGAAATTACCAAAAATAGTGTTGTTAGAAATGAGTATTTTGTTTTTTTCCATGAAAATGGTGCCATTAGGATATTCAATTGTACAATTAATTGGTGTGTTAATAGGAGAGAAATAAGTATCATTTAAAGTCATATTAATTTGATATTTTTCATCAAAAGTTATACTCGATTGGTTTATGAAATTTTCTTCCTTCTTTACGTTAAAATAACCTTCAGAAATATAGTTTTGGCTAGTTGCTTCAATCTGCCATAATCCCTGACTAAAAACACTACTGGGTATTATAAAATTTGAAGATCCGATACCTATTCCAGAACAATTTTGTATACGTTCTACATCATAATCAAGAATTTGAGTAATATTCCAGTCAGTAGGTTTATCAATTTCCGCCCAATTATTTATATAATCAAGGGGATTTGAGAAAATCAACTCCGTTTGCCAATTTGTAGGGACACCATAAGTATATAAGCTTCCATCAATCCAATCTATAGTTGAATTGAAATTCTTTATTAAATTGGCAGTAATAGTAATGTTTTCGATATCAAAATCATCAATTCCTGTAATATTTTGTGCTATAGTAAATTCAATATTTTCCGTTTCAAGACAAGTTCTTTCACCTTCAATATAAGAATAACCTTCACCATATGTAGTATTTGTATATGAATGGTTTGTGAGAAATTCAAAATCATAGACATTAATCATATTCTTTTGATTTGGCATTGTCCATAAATCAAATTTTATATTATCTATTATAAGTGTTCCAAATTGGCTAACAGATGTGTCAGCTTCCGTATATAGCCCAACTCTAACAGTAACATTTCCAGGTAAATCCTGACCAAATTCTACAGGATAGTAAGGCATAGTTAGAGGCGCCCAAGAATCTGATTGGATGTCTGTACTAATGGCTCGTGTGATATTTTTCTCAATATTTCCAATTTTAACAGCTAAATAGACAGAAATATTATCTGGTTGACCTCCAGAGCAATAATAGTCTATAGATAATCTTGCTTCTTTATTATTACTTAATTTTTCTTGAATTGAAATATTCTGTTCATAATAACCATAAGATCCTTCTAATTTTAGACCATTTAAATATCTAATTTGCACAGATCCTTCGGGATTTCCATCTGATGATAATGTTGTGTTTTTAAATTCTGTTTCTTGAATATTACTTTTATAGATCCATCCACTAGAATTTAAGGCAAAATCACCATTTGTTACTCTATCTTTTTTATGAGATACACCTTCATAAGAAATGTTAACATTTTTTGAAATCCAATCTTGGTGTAATACAAAGCTAATATTATCAGGTAGACTTAAGTCAGTATCAATATTTGAAATATTTGCATATTGGGAAACCAACAATGGTTTTCCATTTGGTTCAACTGCGGCTACTTTCGGTTCATTAAATGTGTTTAACTCTGAAATTTGATCTATATTTTGTTCTCTAATAGAAGTGTCAACAATTAAGTTTGAAAGACTACTGAGATTTATGAAGATGAGAAGAACTGTAATGGAAATTAAGAAATAGGTTCCTTTTTTTTTTCCTTTAGAATAAATAGAATGAGATTTCATTTATCGATTTTGTGAATTTGTATATTTTTAAAATATACATTTTTGTATATACATTTTTGTAATTATGAAACACAAAAAAACATGAGAATATAAATTTAATGTGTATTTTTTATTAATTTTAACGTGAAAAAAGGGAAATGGTTATTTTACATTTTTAAAATAAATTTTAATAAAAAGTATGAAGATTAATTTTTATTAAAACGGTTAAAAAGAGTTACTTAAGAATAATATTTTTACAAATGATTTAAATAAAATTTTGGAATTAGTTATTAAGATATTAACTTAAACAAATAATTTGTTTTAAAAACATTTAAGAGATAGAATGAATTTATTAAAAAAAAAAAAATTATTTTAAATTAGTTAATTAAATAAAAGTTGATTTTATGAATAAATTTCGCGTAGCAATTTCCCGCTATAGAAAAAAAACAAAATCTCTAAGAAGAGCCATCGAACTTGCAGGCACATTTAATAACCTTTCTGGCACAGAGAAGGTTTTTTTGAAACCTAACATCGTCTATTGGAATACTAATCCAGATTATCCAAAATATGGGGTAGTAACAACTTCGCGCATTGTTGAAGATACGATTATTATTTTAAAGGAGCATGGCATTAAAGACATTACTATAGGAGAAGGAATTGTTACTACCAGTCCAAAAGATATAACAACAGCTCAACATGCTTTCGAATATCTTGGTTACAATAAATTTAAAGAACGTTATGGAATAAAAGTTATTAATATAATGGAAAAATCCTTTGAAAAAGTCAATATAAGTGAGGGAATTAACCTCAATTATAACATCGATTCTCTTCATAGTGATCTTATTGTCAGCCTTCCTGTTCTTAAAACTCATAGTCAAGCGCGTGTTAGCTTAAGCATAAAGAATTTAAAGGGTTTGATAGATATTGCTTCTCGAAAAAAATGTCATTCTGCTGATACTAAAAGAGATCTTGATTTTTTCTTGTCCCAATTACCTAAAAATCTTCCACCTACTGTGGCAATTATAGATGGAATTTATACGAATGAAAGAGGCCCAGGTTATGATGGAAAAATGAGGAGAAGTAATATTTTAATAACCTCTACTGATTTATTTTCTGCTGATAAAGTTGGGGCAAAAATTCTTGGTTATGATCCTTCAGAAATTCCGTATTTTGTTAATTATAGTGAGGATAATAATAGACCCTTAGATTTTTCAGATGTCGAAATTGCTGGAAAAACAATAGAAAGTGTTAAAAATCGCCATGAATACAAATTTTCCTACTCTAAAGATGGTTTACGTCCTATAGCCTTTGATAAGCAAGGTATTAAGGGGGTTTCATTTCGTGAATATGATAATACAACTTGTACTTATTGTTCAATCATAACTAGTATAATTCCTTTAGCAATTTCTTATGCTTGGGAAGGAGAACCTTGGGATGATGTAGAAATTATATTAGGTAAAAGAATGGATCCTACACCTGGAAAGAAAAAAACTATTTTATTAGGCCAATGCATGTTTAATAAACATAGAAATAATCCAAATATCAATGAAGTAATTCCTATAAAAGGTTGCCCTGCCAAAATTGAGAATATTATTAATGCTTTGCAAAAAGCTGGTATTAAAGTTAATCCTGATATTTTTAAAAATCTAGAGAATATTTCCAGTTTTTTCGGATTAGCATATAAACATCGTTTTAATGAGTTTCATGAGTCATTTTTTAATGAAAACGTAGTAGATGAAACAGTCCCTCCTATAGATGACATTTTAGTAAGCCAATTTTTTCAAGATAGTAATAAGAATTTAAATAATCAGCCAAAAAAACAAGCTAAGTTTGAAGTAAGATTTTTTGGCTTATTTGGAGAAAAAAGTACTAACGCGATCGAAAATATTACTGTTGAAGGCCCCCATAATTATGAATTTACTTTTAAAAACCAGTTATTTGATTTCAATAATGGAAATGGATATATATTAGATAAATTAAATCATGGAATGATTAGATACCTTGCCTTTGATAAAAATGGATATTTGGAAAATGGTGAATATAAAATCAATGTAGAATATTGGAATGATGAAAACCGTTACAAAAAAAGAAACCTACTAGTTAATGGAAAAATATTAAAAGAGTATTTGAAGGTAAAAGATAAAATTGCTTACTCATTCGAAGAAAAGCCAAAATTTTTAGGTGATCAACGCATTTTTGTGAGTACTAAATGGACACCTTTAAAAAATTTAAGCGGAATTGATGCTTATTACTCGAATTATGTTTCTGAATCTAAAACTGACAATGTTAATCTTCACGATTTAACTTATAGTGATAATATATTTGTGAATTCAATACTAATTCCTTCCTATGGTTTAAATAGGGCTTCTGCTCTGGTAAATACTCGGTGGAAACCATTAAAACCAAATACTGAATATACATGGTTAACAGAAATATATGATTCGAATAAGTTAGGTGAGATTAATTTATCTATAAATCAACCAATCCAACATTTCAAAACGATTTAAAAAAAACAAATTAATCAGTTATCCAAGAAATCACATAATTAAATTTTTCAGCTCCAAGGACATCTGATTGATTGATTTCCCAAATTCCCTCAATTCCAATTCCTTTTGCTGTAAGATCCCAATGACAAGTAGCAATTCCTATATCTAAAGGTAGAAATTGTTTATACAATCCTTTTCCTTTTATAGTATAAAAATGAAAATTATTTCTATTTAATTCCTTGACAATTCTCCATGGTTGCTTGTTACTTGCAGAAGGTCCAAGTCGAACCATTTCAAATAGTGTAGAAAACTTCCCGGCATTTTTTCGAAGTAATGGTTTATCAAAACTCTTTTCAAAGAATAATTGTTCCCAAGGTTTACGTCGATCAGCTTTTATAGCGGTTCGAATAATTTTTTCCTTAGAACGTCTTTTTTCAGGAAAATATCCAATTGGTGTAATGGCAGGTACGATTTCATTTTGAGTGCAATTAATCTTCTCAGAAAAAAAGCTTCGATTAAAAAATCCACCTAACCAGCAAGTACCTAAACCCATATCAGTAGCAATTAATATAATCAACTCCATTAAATAGCCAAAATGCTCCCGATTGTAATCTGAATTTTCAACTGCTCCTACAATAAATTCTTGGGCACCTTTAATCACACCACGAGTACCTATTTTCTTTCTCTCATTTATATCAAGTTCAGGTATTACAACCAATTTAAAACGACAATTTTTCGCGTATTTACTAAACGGACTCTCTACACCATTAAGTTTTAATGTTTCTATAAGGCGTTCTTTCATATCTTGTTCAATTAATTTCATTTCATAAGTTCGCCGTGAAGTACGCTCTTCAATAACTTTCGTAATTGTTTTAAAAAATTTCATATTATTTACCTACTATCGTCAATTGTAACAATAAATCACTCTATTAATTTTTTCCTTAAAGTAATTATTTACAAGCGCCCTAGTCTTTTCGTCATCTGCTTTTTGCATCATTTTTTTACCTCATTTTATTTTTTATTATATATATTTTGTCATATATATTTTAACACTGGGTCGAGAAAACTCTTCAAAATCCATTAATAAGAACTAAATATTAAGATCTTTTGAAATGCTAAAAAGAAATATTAAAAATAACGAAAGGCATCAATTATTTGTGAAATTTTAAATTTTTTTAAAATCCTTTTTCTTTTGAAACACTATTGAATTTGAAATATAGAGTCTTCATATTCAGATTTCCCTTTATATCTTTGCATTAATAAAGCAGGACCTTGATCTAAATTATCAAAGAAGGCTGGATTTACTTTTATTCCACATTCTGTAAAAGCCTTCTTAATTTCATCAATCGTTGGAGGGCACCCTTTAATTGGGACTAATTCTTTTATCAATGGATGATCTTTGTTGGCATTATACATACATTGACCAAAAAGAACTGTTTTATTCATTCCAGGTGTTGGTTCCATGATTTTTCCATTTAAAAATTCAATATTATCAAAAGATTCACCTTTCCAAGCATATTTAATCGCAGTAAGTAAGATTCCATTTGTTCCACTGCAATAAGTACACAGAGTTGAGTCATATTTGCGATATTTAAGTCCTTTAACACCTATTCTTTGAAATGGAAGAGGTAAATCCCCTGCTTCATTATAAATAAAGTCCCATTCATGAGGAGAGGCTAAATTTTCTATTTTTTCACCAGCTATTTCAATATCAGATAAATCCGTGAGTCTGTTTCTATCTTTTGCTGCTTGAACTAAATGAGGTACTTGTGAAGGATTTATACCTAATAATTTAGAACCAACTAGATCTGCTGATAATATATCATTTGAAGCAACAAGTATGTTTTTTCTATGACTCTTTCCATCAAAAGCAGGACCTCGTTCGAGTGTATAAATACCGTCTATAATCGTTAGTATTCTTGGAAGCTTATTTGCAAGTTTAGCAAGATTAAAATGCAAATTTTTAACAGGATCTGCATTATGAAATTTCTTCCGAGATGCTATATTTATTAAGCCCTTTAGGTTTTTCATCCCTATACTTACTACAGCTTGTGAATGAGTTTTTAACACGGGAATATCGATAAGAAAGTCAGAAGAAAGAGCGTCAGAATTAAAATTAACAAGGAATTCACATCCTAAATCGATTTTTTCGAAAGGTCTTTCGAAGGTATTAATTACTTTAATACCATAGCGCTCTTTAAGAACATTATAACCAAGTTTTTCCCAAGCATCAGCTGGTGTCTCTCTATCTTTAAAATGCTCAGTTACTATACCTTCTCCAATAGTTATGTCGTCGATACCTTGTTCTTTAAGAAGAACTACGATATCTTCAATAACACGAGAGGTAGTAATTACACCCCATTTTGGGAAATCACAATGCCGATTCCAGTAAACGATATTAGGCTTTATAAATACTTTTGCTTTAGACGGTAAGTGCTCAAATCCATTAGCAAGTTTAATAACCTTTCTGAGAGATTCCAGAGGTTTTTCGTATTTTACAATTGAAACAATTGATTTACTCATGTATTTACACCAAAAATTTTATTCTTTTTTTATAGTCTTTAATGTTTAATATTTTAAAAATTAATTTATTCTTAAAAATAATCAAATTAGTAGAACTAGGAATAGAAAAATGCCACCAATGTTCTATTCTTCACTTTTATCTGTCCACTCCTCTTTTAAAATGGCCATAATTATCTCATCATGATATATTCCATTAATCCAAACCGCTTGTCTTCTCCGTCCTTCTTCTATGAAATCCAATTTTTCATAAGATTTTATAGCTCTAATATTAAAATCATACACTTCTAATTCTATTCTATTTAGGTTTAAAGTGTTAAAACCATATCTTAATAGTAGTTTCATCGCTTCAGTCCCATATCCTTTCCCTTGATACTTTTTTTCTCCAATTACCATACCTGCACATCCTACTCTATTTTTCCAGTCTATATTGTGTATTCCACAATTCCCAATATGTTTTTCAGCATCGATATCTTTTGATATTAAAATAGCAAAATAGATATCATTATTTTGATTCTTCAGATTTTCAAACCAATCTTCCTCCATAACTCGCGTCATAGGAAGATATATTAAGAGATATTGAGTAATTTCTGGATCATTGAACCATCTGAGATAATCCTCAATATAGTCTCTTTTAATTGGTCCTAAGTTAATCCTCTTTCCTCTAAGCATAGAAGAAGAAAAAACAATAGGAATAAAAGGTTAATCTTTTTTAACTTTTTAAAAAAAAAAATAGAGAAATTGCCTTTTTAATGATTAAAATAAGATATCTCTTCGGCGAGCGATATATTTAACAATTTCAAAAGATATTATGCAAATTAAAGAAATTAAAAAGCAAACAAGCCAATCAAAAGCAGTTAAATACATAAACATAAAATTAACACCTGAATTAGCTAGAGCAACTTGAACGTTTGGAATATATAGCAACATCAGAAATAGAGCAAACAATAAACCAATAATCAAATACATAAATTTAGTACTATCTTCCTTTAAACTTCTTAGTAATGATTTATTTGGTCGCCTGATTTGAAAAATCAGGAAGGACTCACAGAAAAATAATGTAACCATTAACATTGTTAATGTTTTAGCTTCGGTTAAGCTTACATTGAGAGGGTTTAAATCAGAATTTGCCGGAGAATACAGATAATATTGATTTAAATCTCCAAAATTCCAGTTCTCGGAAAAAACAGGATATATTCCGCTGATCGTTAAATAATAAACTACAATCATACTAATTGACAGTAAAATTCCAAATATAAATAAAAGAATAACGATATTTTTTGAGAGAATCTCTTCTTCATCCCGAGGTTTTTCCTTCATAACATCGTCCGAAGTTGTATCAAATGTGAGAATAAGCCCTGGAAACATATGTAAAGTTATTGAAAGGAATACCCATTGTAGATAAAATTCATCATTTAAGAAATATGGCAAATCTAAAACAATTGCTAATAAAAATTGAACAAATCCTTCAAATACATTAATACAAATATAGAAAAATACCACTGCTCGGATTCGCGCAAATATTCCTCTTCCATGGTGAATACCAGTGACAATAGAATTAAATGAATCATCGGAAATTACCATATCTGATGCTTCTTTAGCAACATCAGTCCCAGTAATACCCATTGCTATACCTGCATCTGCCATATTTAATGCTAAAGCATCATTTACACCATCTCCTGTCATAGCAACAACTTTTTTTTGATCTTGATATTTCTTAATTATTTCTTGCTTATGTTCTGGAGAAACTCTTGCGAATACTTTTACATTTTGAAATTCACTAAAAGATTTGATATTTTTGATATCTTTTCCCTCAATTGAGATATCTTTTTCACTTTTAACAATAGAAATTTGGGATGCTATTGCTCTTGCAGTGGTAGAAGAATCTCCTGTTATCATAACTACACCCACTCCTGATTCATGACATTGCTTTACTGATTCTTTAACGCCTTCTCTGGGAGGATCAAGTATAGTTACAAACCCTATATAAATCATATCTGATTCACAGTGATTTCTTCCGTCATCACCTTCAGGGGGCATCTCATTCATTTTCTTATAACTTAAACTTAATATCCTGTAGCCTTTTTGAGCATATAGATTAACAATTTCCATTACTTTACTCCTTATTTCTTCAGTGAATGAAACATCTTTATCATTATATATTATTTTTGAACATAATGGAATGATAATTTCACTCGCACCTTTAGTAAAAGAAAAAAATTCTTCACCTTTCTTGAATAGCTTAGACATTCTTTTTAATGAAGAATCAAAAGGATATTCGTTAATTGAATTATATTCAGAAAGATTATAATCACCCATACCTTTTTGAAACAGTACCATCAAGGCTCCTTCAGTTGGAGAACCAACTACATTCCAAGTATCAATAACTTTTTTCGCTGTTTTTACTTCATTTTTAACTAATGCTGAATTATTATTTAAAAAACCAGCTGTTAAAAGAAGTTTTAATTGAGGATACTCGTCCATATGTCTTACAAATTTAGTATTCTTTTTATCGTCTATAGCTAGAATTTCTCCGTCAGGAGAAAACCCTGTTCCTGTTATTTTAAATATCGAACTATTAGTCCATATGTGTCGAATCGACATCTGATTTCTTGTTAAAGTTCCTGTTTTATCTGAACATACTACACTTACACGTCCTAAACTATCAACTGAAGCAAGATTACGTATTATCACACCATGATGTGCCATAGCTAATACACCCGTAACTAAAATAATGGTCGTCAATAGAGGAATATTTATAGGAAGAAGATCCATTGCAGAGTTCAAACTCTTTACAATCTCAAATCTCTTGAACCCACTTGCCATCCAAATAAAAATTAATGATATAAACCAAAAGATAAAAACACCTAATCCTAACCACTTGCCAAAATTATTCATTTTTTCTCTTATAGGGATCTCACTTGTTCCTGCCTCTTCTAAGCCATGTGAGATTTTCCCGATTTCAGTATTTCCACCTGTACTCACTATAATTGATTTTCCGGTACCAGTAGTGATATAAGTACCATAAAATACCATATTATTTCGTTCTCCGATGGAAATATCTTCATTATTTAAAGGAGAGCCTTTTTTCATTTTTTTTGCTGGTTCACTTTCTCCTGTTAATGAAGCTTCATTAACTTCCAAATTAAATGATTCAATTATTCTCGAATCAGCAGGAATTTTATCCCCTTGATTTAAAGCTAATAAATCTCCACTAACAATTTCTTTTGTGGGAATATCTCTCTTTTGACCATCCCTAATTATTGTTGATGTAGGTGCCGATAACTCTCTTAATGCTTTTAATTTTTTTGTTGCTCGAAATTGTTGAATAATAGCAACTATACAATTTAACGCAACGATTCCTAAAGTAAGTATGATCATGGTCAAATCTCCTTCTTCTCCAAGCAAAATTGAAATTAACATTATTAATGCGCCTACAAGGTATATGACTATTAACCAATTAAATAGAGGAGCGAGATAAATTTTAATGAACCCCTTCGAAACTCTAGGTATTTCATTCGGACCGAATTTTTCTAAACGTTCCGCTGCTTCTTGTTCAGTTAATCCCTTATTAGGATCAGTTTGGAGCTTATCATAGATTTCCTCTAATTCCAAATTATAAAATTCTGTTTTTAAGGGTTCCATAGTGGATCTACTGTTTATTTTATATTCAATTAAGCTTTAAATAAGAAATTCTTATAATTATAATAATTAGACTATAATAATTATGGTTTTTAACTTATTACTTTTTTTTTAATTTAAGAGAATTAAAGAAATAATACATAAACATAAAAAAATTGATTTTAAGTTTTTTTTATTTGTTTGAAAAAAAGTTGAGGTGTTTAATTTTTTAAAAATGAATTTTTCTCTTACGTATGAAATATTTATAAATTTCAATGCCAATAATCCCAGGTAAAGCAAACATTATGCAAATTTAACTTTATATCATATAAACATCGAAATCAATAAAAAATTAAAACCTAATATTTCTCTTTCTGGCGAAAAATTTGAATATTACAATTCTTACGAAATATTATTACCAAACTACTGCTACAGCTTTAGAGATTTCTGGATCATTTGTGATAAGACCTTTTGCTTTAAAATAATGAAATGTTGCAACAATCATCCGATCATGCAACTCTGGGATAATTGATTGATGAAAAATATACCAAGCATCTAAATTTAAATCGACTAACTGAAATATTTCTCCATTTTTAAGGATTTGAAATATTAACTCAACTTTTTCTATTGGAATTTCCTTTCCAAAGATTTCCTTTCCCTTATAAATCGTATAAAGCGTTTCTCCTAAAGCTATTGAAGGTAATAATAATTTAATTTCTTTTTTTTCGGCTTTTTTAAAAATCTTATCAGCATCCTTGGGAAGTTTATCTGCTAAATATGCTAAAAATGCTACTGCATCAACAATATAAATATCCACTTTAAGTTCTCCACTTATTCCTTTCAGATTGAATAAATTCATCTGCTTTTTCTATAATAATTTCATCTCTTAAAAGCCCTCTAAGCATTCCTAAATGAGATACTTTTGGCTTAACAACCATTCCATCATCTTTAAGGTATAAAATAACCTCATCTCCAGATTGAAGATTTAATTTTTCCCTAAATTCTTTGGGAATTGTGAGTTGACCTTTAGTGGAAATCTTGCTATTTTTTATTTCCATTTTATATCAATAGTGATATATTGGGTAAGAATTTAAATCTTACTTTCTTACAATTAATCTTACCATATAAAATATATTTAATTATGGCTAAGACTTGAAAAAAAATTAGAATTTAATATTTCTCTTTCTGGCGAAATATTTGAATATTTCAATACCAACGATCCCTGGTAAAGCAAACATTATGCAAATTAACCAATCTGTTCCACTAAGAAACATGAAATTAATATTCAAGGGTAATCCTGATACATCATTGATGTAATAATTTACACTAAATGAAAAGCAAATATGTAATATATGTAGACCTAATGTCAATAAACAAATAAATAACAAAGAAATACATCGTTCTTCCTTAACACTTTTATATAATGATTTATTAGGTCTTCTGAAAGTCCATATAAAGCTAGTTTCTACGATAAAAATCGTCGTAATAAACATTGTTCTAGCTTTTTGTTGCAATTGCTGTTGTGGTGTAGAACCCGATACGATATAACTAATATTTTGATTCAAATTCCATTCATTTAATGGTATAAATCCTCCCAATGTTAACTGCAATACTAATACTAATCCCAAACCCATAAAAAATGTTTGTATTAACAGCATTATCCACATATTTTTATTTAAGATTTCTTGTTCATCTCTGGGGGGTTGGTTCATAATATCTTTAGGGTGGCTATCAATAACCAATGCTAACGAAGGCAAGGAATGAACAATACCAAAAATATAGATATGCTGCCATTCAGAACTAAACAACTCAAATCCAGGGATAAATTCATAAGAGAAGAAGATAATTGATTCCATAATATTTAGACAGATAAAAAAATAAATAATTGTTCTTATCTTAGAAAAAAGGCCTCGTCCTATTCTTACACCTTTTTCAATAGAACTAAAATTATCATCTGAAATTACCATATCTGCCGTTTCTTTCGCAACATCTGTTCCTGTGATTCCCATTGCTATTCCCGCATTTGCGAGTTTTAAAGCGAGAGAATCATTTATCCCATCTCCCGTCATTGCTACAACCTGGTTCTTACTTTGGTAATGTTTTACAATGATCTCTTTGTCAGAAGGCTCTACACGAGCAAATACTGATACATCTTTGTAATCTTTTTCAGAAAAATTTTTTAACTGAGTACCTACTGCGACTTTATCTCCTTCTTTATAAATCCCCATTTGGCCAGCTATTGTTTTTGCTGTAGCAGGATGATCGCCTGTTATCATGATAATATTTATATCCCCTGATTGACATTCTTCAACTGATTTTCTCACACCAACTCGAGGTGGATCCATAATTGAAACAAATCCTAAAAATATTAAATCTCTTTCAACAACTTCTCTTTTAGGGTTGTTAATATCTTCTAATAATCTATAAGAAAAAGCTAAAGTTCTGTATCCTTGTTTTGCACGATCATTAATATCTTTTAAGATCTGCTTTTTTAAATCCTCATTCAAAGTTTCAATACTTGAATTTATTTCTATCTGAGAGGAAAGTTCTAATATTTTCTCAGGAGCACCTTTAGTAAACACATAAGTGCTATTACTATCTTTAACTAGTTTATAAATTGAACTCATTCTTTTTAATTCTGAGCTAAAAGAAAATTCTGCAATTAAATTGAATTGCTTTTTAACGTCATAAGGAACACATCCTGCTTTTTCGGCAAATACTAATAAAGCTGCTTCTGTTGGTGAACCTAAAGCTCTCCTTACTGCCATTTCTTTTTTATCTCCTACTCTGACTTTAAAGTCTTCAAAGACAAGCTGAGAGTTATTATTCACTACCATTGAGTTGATAAATTTTTGAAAAGTAATATTATCATTTAAATTAATCTGGACTCCTTCCTTAGAAATTTCTCCCTCTCCTTCATAGCCTGACCCACTCACATCATATTCCTCATTGTTAATCCAAAATTTTTCAACTGTCATTTCATTTTTTGTAATAGTTCCTGTTTTATCCGAACAAATTACCGATACACGTCCAAGCGATTCAATAGCAGATAAATTTTTAATTATAACGCCACTTTGCGCCATGTTTAATACTCCAGTTATGAGCACTACAGTTGTTAAAATAGGTAAATTTATAGGCACTACATTCATAGCTCTTAAAATAGAACTAACTAGAGCACTACTTATTTCAGATTGAATAAAATTGCTATCAATAATTAGGAGAGTAAATTTATAGGATATTAAAATAATGAGATTGATTATCACAATTATTCCAAGTATAAAACCTATTCGATTTAATTTTTTAGTTAATGGAATATCTTCAATGCTTCCCATCTCGTTAAGTGTCTGAGAGATTTTTCCAATTTCTGTAGAAATACCTGTACCAGTTACAAGTGCCTTTCCACGACCAGTGAGGACATGTGTCCCCATAAACACCATATTAGACTGGTTTTGAATGGGACAATCTGTATCTTCAATGATATTGTTTTTTTTTTCTACCGGTTCACTTTCTCCAGTTAAAGGAGCTTCATCGATAGAGAGATTAATGTGATTTATTATTCTTCCATCTGCAGGAATCTTATCTCCCTGCTTCAATAAAACAATATCTCCAGGAATTAATTCTCTATTAGGGATTTTATATTGCTCTCCATCTCTTAAAACAGTAGCTTTAAGAGCAGAAATTTGTTTTAGTGATTCTAATGCTTTTTGTGCTCTAAATTGCTGAATTACAATAGTAGCAGAATTTAAAATTACAACGCCGAAAGTTATTACCGTTTCTCCTGGAGAACCAAGAATTATGATAACCACTCCCACAATTATGAAAATTACAATTAGAAAATTAAAGATTGGGGCTAAATAAATTTTCAAAATCGATTTTTTGATTTTTGGTAATTCATTAAAACCAGAGTTTTGATATCTTTCTGCTAATTCAGATGTATTAACTCCTTTATCTTCGTCTGTATTAAAGAATTTTAATAATTCTTCTAATGGTTGATGATAGTAGCTTTTTCCAACTTCAATTTCTGACATTATATTTATGATTTAAAAAAATAATATGTTTTTAAAAAAAAGTTTAAGTTCTTCTATTATGTAATTATGTAATCAAATTTTTTTATAATTCTAATAGTTTTATAAATTTGAGGAAGTTTTTGGTTTATATTTTACCATTACAAGAATCATTATCCACATGATATAAAGAGTGACCATTCCCGTTATCCATCCCGTCGGCCCTCCTTCAGTAAGAAAATCGAGAATTAAACCAAGAGAGGGTATCGTAGAAATTCCTAAACCCAATAAAACCATTATTAACATCATTATAATTTTTCCAAGAAACATCCAACAAAAGGTTTTCTTGATATCATATTTTACCATTCCTAAAGGTAGCATTAGAAGAGATTCAGGAAGTGGAGATATGCCAAATATTAATATTATTAAGGGAATTGATCTTGGTTTTTTCAGAATAATTTGACTCCACCGATTCTGTAATTCTGGGTCATCCTTACTTAAAATCTTTCCAGTACCTCTTCCAATGTAATAATCTATAATATCTCCTACTGTGTTTGACAATGCAGAGAAAAATATTAAACCTATTATGAGAATCCAAGCATAATTATATGCTTCAATCCACGCTGCCGTAAATAACGCAACTGGTAGCATGTAAGGAATGGGAATGGGAACAAGTGCTCCAATAAAACATAAAAGCATTACAAAACCAATTGCTATCCAATAATCTACTGATCCTAAAGCATCTAAATCAAAAAATCTTCCTAGATCGAAATATTCACCAAATGTTGGAAATATCACGCATAAAATTGTTAGAATAATGATTATAGCCAAAAATACTATGAGAAAAATATTTGTTTTCGAATTATCTTTTTCGTTGTTTTTCATTCTTCTTAAATACTCTTTGAATTATTAATATTATTCTATTAACTCTTTTGATATTTATTCTTTTTTACATAGATTTATTATTATAATTTAAAGTATTCAGATATATAAATATGAAATGGAAAAGAATTTTATTTATAGTTTCTAATTTTAAAACTACAGGATATGATTTCTACGATTCTGCTTTCCCCCCATTAGCGTTGGAATATATAGCGGCATATGTAGAAGATTTAGCAGATGTAAAAATTATAGATTCTAAAGCTGCTAATTTAAATCTTATTCAAGTTAAAAAAAAAATCCAAAAATATAAACCTGATTTAGTAGGCTTTTCAGTTCCAGTTACAAGTGCAATAGATACTGTGCTCAATCATGCGAAGGTTGCAAAGTTATACGGAGCAACAACAGTAATCGGTGGATGGCACCCTACCTTAGCAATTGAGCAAACTTTATCTTCACCATGGATTGATATTTTAGTTAGAGGAGAAGGAGAGTTTACTTTCCGAGAACTTATTGAAAAAGGTTCTCCTGAGAATATAAATGGTTTATCATATAAGAATGATGGAAAGATAATTCACAATCCAGATAGACTCTTTCTTAAAAATTTAAATGAATTAAAATTGCCAGCTCGTCATTTGGTAAAAAAGTATACTTACAAAATATTTAATATGAACTGTGATGCAATAGAAACATCACGTGGATGCCCACAAGCGTGCAAATTTTGCAGTACCAATGTTGTTTATGGTCGAACGTGGAGGGCTAGATCAGTTGAAAGTGTCATCAAAGAATTAGAAATAGTATCAAAAAATAAAAAAATCACTGATGTATTTTTTGTAGACGATAATATTCTTGTTAATATGAAACGTGTTGGAAATCTTTGTATTGAAATTATTAAAGGTAAAAGAAAAGGAAGAATTAGAAGTAATTTACATTTCTTTTTTCAAGGACGCTTGGATTCAATGGCACGACGTCCACGAATTATTAGATTGATGGCTGAAGCGGGTTTTTGGTTAGTATTAGTAGGTGTCGAAGCTACTGACGATGAAAGGTTGAAAGCTATTGATAAAGGATGCAAAATGGATCAAATTAGGGAAGGTATAAAGATTTTACATAAAAATGGAATAATTGTTATGGGAAATGTGATTTTAGGATCTAATTTAGAGGATACTTTAGATGATATTCTTAACTGTATTAATATAACTGGAAGTTTAACTTTAGATTTACCAAGTTTTACTTTGTTAACACCATTCCCATCAACAGGTTTTTACGACGAAATGAAAAAGAAAGGACTACTCCTTACAGAAGAATATAACCAATTTAATTGGTTGAATCCTGTGATCAAAACAGTAAACTTTTCTCCTGAAATGTTAAAAAAACTCCTCTTCCTTGCATTTTATGCAATTGGATATTACGCTGGAAATTTGGGTAATAAAATTAGTTTATTTCGTAGAACCGTTAGCTCGAGAGGTTATTTATATGTTCTCCACCCATTTAGAATTTACAGGTCACTTTCAGCTTATCTTAAGTGGAAGAAAATTGTCCTCAATAATTTAGATGGAATTAAAATGAAAAAGATACGACAAATGAGATCAGGTAACCTAAAAAAAATGGAAGGCATAAAAAATGAAATTATAAACCTTATAAACTAAATTATGGTTCTGAAAACTATAGGTAATCAAAATATTCATTGGAAAAGAATTCTATTAATTAAACCAAACTTCACCCTGCAAGAGCTTACCGATCACTATCAGCTTATCTTAAGTGGAAAAAAATTGTCATCAATAACTTAAAAGGAATTAAAAAGAGAAAGATAAGACTTATGAGGACACGTAATCTAACAAAAATGGATGCTATCAAAAGTGAATTAATAAAACTTATGAACTAAGTTATGGAACTTAAAAATATAAAAAACCAAAATTTTCGTTGGAAAAGAATTCTTTTAATAAAACCTAATTATAGAACTGCTGGATGGGATTATTATAATATGGAATTCCCCCCAATTAATTTAAGCTATATTGCAAGTTATTTAACAGATTTAAATGTTGTAGTAAAAATCCTTGATACAAAAGTAAAAAAATTAAATAATGAGCAAATAAAAAAAAAGATTAAAAAATTTAATCCAGATATCGTTGGAATTTCTGTTTTTGTATCTGCAGCATTAAGGACCTCAAATACAGTAGCAAAAATTGTAAAAGAAGTTAATCCCAATTGTATTGTAGTATTTGGGGGACGACATCCCACATTCGAACCAGATTCGACTGTTAATGTTGATGAAGTTGATATTGTGGTGAGAGGAGAAGGCGAAATCACATTTAGAGAATTAATCATACAAGGTAATACTCAAAATGTTAAAGGAATTTCCTTTAAAACTAATGGAAAAGTAATTAATAATCCTGATAGACCACAAATAAAAAATTTTGAGAATATAAGAATTCCCGCAAGAAAATTTTTAAAGAAAAACAAATACAAGATGTTTACAGTGAGATTAGAAACAATAGAAACCTCCAGAGGTTGCCCTTATAGCTGTAAATTTTGTACAACTCATGTTTTCAATAATCAAATCTGGAGAACACGCCCAATAGAAAAAATAATAACAGAATTAAAAATTATCTCTCAGAATAGGAAAATAAAGGATATTTTTTTCGTCGATGATAATTTAACTGCGAATACTAAAAGAATTGAGAATCTTTGTGAAAGAATAATCGAAAGTAAACAAAAAAAAGAGATAAATGACTTTAAATTTTTTGCGCAGATAAGAGTAGACTCAATTGTAAAGGCGCCCCAAATGGTGAAAAAAATGGCTAAAGCGGGATTTTGGGTCGTTTTTATAGGAATTGAAAGCACTAGAGAAGCCTCTCTTAAAAATATTAAAAAAGGATTCAAATTTAGAAAAGTGTTAGAAGCTCTTAAAATTTTACATGCGAATAATATAATGGTAATAGGGAATTTAGTTTTAGGGGTTGATCTATATGAAACAGAAGAAGAGGTAATTAAAGAAATAAAATTTATGAAAAAAGTAGATGTTGATATTGTGAGTTTTGTGATATTAACCCCTTTTCCTGGAAGTGAAACAATGAAGGAACTAGGTGAGCAAGGTTTAATAATTTCTAAAGATTGGTCCAAATATACAGTACTTTATCCTGTTATTAAAACACATCAATTAAGTCCAAAGCAATTATACGAACTCCTTTACTATTCTTTTAGAGAAATTAAATATATTAATAATTTGAAAGGTATAGCTTATCGTGTTTTTAAATCTCGAGGGATTTTATTTATTATTAACCCTATACGGCTCTTACATTTAATTAATTCTTTTTTAAAAATTAGAACTTTATTTAAGGATTTCAAGCAAAGATAGTTCGTGATAAAGCTATTTAAACTAAGAAATTCATGTGTTATTATTTCTAAATCGGAAAATTAATATTGAATGTTCGAGGATCTCCTAAAATATCTTTTAAAAAATTAAACTTCTTTCGAATGGTTGTGCTTGAAAATTTAGTCGTACTTTCAATAATACTTTGAGTAAAAATTTTTCTATTCTCAAGGGTTTGTCCAATATAATAAATTAAACCAGCGGTAAAAGCTTTAAAATTTAAATTCTGGATTTGTTCATACGGTATTATTTTAAGTATGTTATCAACTAACAGCAACATGTCAACTCTCATTTTTTCAAACTGAGATTTGTCTGTAAAATATTCTTGAACTTTCTCAAATGGTATATTGTTTATATCTTTCTGAAAAACTATTTTAATTCTATTTTTAATCTCATTTTCCAAATTTGGGAGATCTTTTTTTAACATTTTTTCAGTACGCTTGACTTTTAGCATAGCGTTATTTAGCATTTTCTTATTTATTTTATGACCTAACTCTTTAGAAACATTGATGAATTCCTCAATGCGTATATTTGTAGTGTCTTTAATTTCCATCCATAAAATTGAAAGAAAGATAATAACCATATTTTGATAGCTGTAGCGGTGATTTTTATTAAACCTTAAGTAAATATCTTTTATTTCTTTAAATTTAACGTTGTCTATATTTAATCCAATCTTATGAGTTTTCAATAATTCAATCGTTTTTTTCTGCGCTGTAAAGTCGGATTCATAGTCTCTAAACCATTTTTCTAATGTTTTTATTCGGTCATATTTTTCTTTAATAATTGGATCTTGTATCGCTTTTGAATCGCTTATCCTGATACGTCGCTCGTAATCTCTCTGTGAGTTTGTATAAAAATCACCCTGTGTAATTAATTTTTCAAATACCACTTTATCTTCCATAATTAGACCACAATCTTGGCAAACCACAAACCCACTATCTTGCTTAATATTTTCATGAGGACAAATAGAACTTATCGAATCAGATTTCTTTTTTTTTTTCACAAAAATTCAATTTATTTGAGTTATTTCATACTAAATAGAATTTGATTAAAAAAACAATAATTTAAAAATTTTTATTAAATTCTAAAAAGAATAATAAGTAAAAAAATAATAGAATATAAAATTTTCTTGCTTCTTTAAAAAAAAAAGGTGGATATATAATGGAATACAAAAAAATTTTGAAATTTCTTGAAATAGTCTCTATAATATTTATAATTCTTTCATTAATAGAATTCGCTTATATGATTCTGTTCAATTTTACAGAGTTTAATTTCTATGGTAATTCAATATTTTTATATGAATTTATCTACTCATCTAATATAATGCCCCTTTCAGGAAGGTTATTATGGGTATTCTTGATTATTTCTGTTTTTTGCTTTTTAATACTTGGGATTTTTTTATACAAAACAGTTATAAAGAAAAAAATTGAAAGTCGCTCATTAGCAAAATTCATGGTTGTAGTAGGTATGGTCATATTATTAACTGGTTTTGTTAAAATGAATTATTTAGTATTATTGGGTAAAACAAAATTATCACTAAATTCTGACTCTATTGCCTTTCAAAGTGCTCTTTATGATTTGTATATAACATCGCTTGCACCTGCAGCATTTTGGGGGTTCTTTATATCCGTAATTTGCTGTTTTTTAACATTAGGGTTAATTATAACTGCATTAGGGATAAAATGGACTCTTTTACAAGAAGAATCAGAAAATTCAGCATAAAAATAAACAGTCTTTAGTTTACTCTTGCTGATAAGATGCCTTATTTATTTAATATCTTCACAAAAACAACTTTTAACTTATTAAATAATATTTAAACGTAAAACTCTAAAATATAATAGAATCTAATTATCTCGCAATTTCAAGTTTAATTAAAAAAATAAGGATTATTTTTTTAATAAAGAAAAAGAAAAAAAATTAATCTACTTGTCCAGAATCACGAAATCTCTCAGCTAAGCTTGTTTTTAATCTGTTTGGCACGGCTTCTCAAAGTTACCTCTGTGATTTTAGCAATGGATGCCACCCGTGATTGAGTCTTTCGAACTGAGCCATTTTTCGCAGCAATATAAATACAAGCTGCTGCTAAGCCTTTGGGATCTTTTCCAGTTCGCTTCAAACCATTTTTTGAAGCGTTTTTTAACATCTCTATGGCATTTTTCTGAATCAGAATCGAGAGCGCCAATTCATTCCCAAAACGGAAGACTAAGCATTCAGCCGTAATAGGTTGATATCTAAGTTTTAATTCCGGTAATACTTCTCTAATTATCATTGCAAGGCTTCTGTGTACAGTTCTTCTTGGTGTTAATGATGCTTCACATACTTCATCTAATAATCGAGGGAAATCATGAACCCTAATAGCAGCATATAAAGATCCAGAAATAAAACCATTGATTGATCTACCCATTGTTAGTTTCTTTTTTGCTACTATACTATAAATTTTCCAAGCTGTTTCAGAAATGTATTCTGGTATGTTTAATTTAGAAGTAAGCATTTTTAATTTGGGTTTAGCTTCCCAGAAATTTCTCTCAATACTGGATATTAAAGAGTTTTGAATTTTTGAGAGACGAGAGAAGAGGGCTTGTTCGCGAGCTCCAATACTCTTACCTTTACTATCTGTTTTCGTTGCTGGTAACATAGTACGTGGTCCAAAATCTCGCCATCGTGGTTCAGTTCTACGACGAGTTTGTATTTCTTCAATTGTATATGCTCTCCGTTCATTTCCTACAAATGTCCTTTCAAATATTAATCCACAATTTATACAAATTTCATTACCATCTCGTGACTCAATAAAAGGTTTGCCACAACAATCCAAATGAACAGTTTCTTGGACTGAATTATTATTTTTTAGAAGATATCGATAATTGTTGTTCATAATAGTTCCTTAAATCTGTTTTCAAGCGTGTTGATATTAAGAAAAAAAAAAATATTTACAAAATCGAACCATAATAAAAATTATGATAAGATATTTGATCATAATTATCCATTTAAATGTTTGGTTGAAATTTTTTTCATTATTTCAAAATAATATATGAAATCTTTCAACCTAAAATAAGACTAAAATAAATCTTATATTAATTTTTTTTAGAAAAAATAATTTAATTCTATAAAATATTTATATTCGATAATATAGTCTTTGAATTTAATTCTTAAATACTATCATTTATTATAATTTAATTATGAGAATTGCTAGAATTAACGTGAATAATGAATCAGTTATATATGAAGATATCACTCAAGATTCAAAATACTTCTTATTAGGAGCGCGTGGTTTAACATCTCAAATTGTACATGATGAAGTTCCACCTCTATGTGATCCATTAAGTGAAAAAAACAAGTTAATAATTGCTAATGGTCTACTTACAGGGAGTCCATTCCCTTGTTCTGGTCGAACATCTATAGGGGCAAAAAGTCCTTTAACTAATGGTATAAAAGAAGCAAATGTAGGAGGTCGTCCTGCTATGATGTTAGCCTTGCATGGAATAAGGGCATTGGTTTTGGAAGACAAATCTTCAACCTTAAAACTTATATTAATTGATAATGAAAGTATTAAAATTAAGACAGCAGAAGAGTTTAAAGGTTTTAGTAATTACGAGTTCCATTCAACAATAAGAGAAAATTACGGGGAAAAGATTGGTATTTATTCAATAGGTCCTGCGGGTGAGTTTTTGATGAAAGCTGCAAGCATTGCAGCAAATGATTTAGAAGGATATCCTAGTCGGCATGCTGCTCGAGGGGGCCTAGGTGCGGTTATGGGCTCAAAAGGAGTAAAAGCTATTATCATTTTACCTTCAAAAAGTTCAAAAGTAAGAGTTCACGACATTAAAAAGTTTAGAGCATTATCAAAACCCTTCGCAAAAAATTTAGCTGAATCAAGAAAAACATTTTCGATTTATGGGACTCCTAATATGGTAAGAGCAGTGAGTGTGTTGGGAGGATTACCAACTAAAAATTTCCGAATGGGTTCATTTGATCAAGCGATTGATATATCAGGGGAGAGACTTCATGAGTTAGTGGTTTCTCGAAAGGGGAGAAAACAAGTCCCATGTAGTCCTACTTGTGTTATTAAATGTTCAAATGTCATTTTAGACAAAGATAGAAATCATATAACCTCAAGTTTAGAATATGAAACTATTGCTTTAAATGGATCCAATTTAATGATAGCTGATTTAGATCACATAGCAAAAATAGATCATTTATGCGATGACATAGGAATTGATACAATTGAATTTGGTGTAACTGTTGGTGTGGCTATGGATAATGGAAAAGTAGCTTGGGGAGATGCTGAAAAAGTCTTTGAGGTGCTTGAAGAAATTAGAGCTGGAACAGAATTTGGGAAATTGTATGGAAATGGCGTTTGTCATTTAGGAGAAAGTATAAGTGCAAAAAGGATACCTCACGTTAAAGGACAAGGGATTTCTGGTTATGATCCACGCGTATTCAAAGGTATGAGTATTACTTATGCAACCTCTCCTATGGGTGCCGATCATACCGCTGGGGCAGCTATAGCACGAAGAGTAGCAAGTCAAATTAAAGATTATGGAGATCTTACTGAAAATAATGGTAAACTTGATTTATCATATGAATTACAAATTTATACCACAGTTTTAGACTCAATGGGTTGTTGCTATTTTATTGGTCCTTCTTATGAGAATATGATTTTAATAGCTGGTGCACTAAATTCAATGTATGGTACATCCTTAACTAAGAAGGATGTAATTGATATTGGAAAAAACATTATAAGAATAGAGCTAGAATTCAATGAGAAAGCAGGATTGGTTAAAACTAATAATAAACTTCCCTCGTTTTTTCGAGAAGAGTCGTCTTCTCCATTAAATTTGACAGTAACTTTCCCAAAAAAAGATTTACAAAACTTTTGGAAAAAACTCGAGGAATAGCTTTAAATTTAAGGTGATTTTTCTCATTTCTCGTTAATGGGATAACATAAGTGAATAATTGCTTTATTCTTAAATATATTTTAATAATGCTTTTTTAATCAGTAATATTTCGGCTGTGAGAATCGTTCCTATTCCTGCACTAATAAAAATGATAGGAAAAAGTCCTATAAAACCGAGAGTTTTCATTAAAATTAGAAATCTGAAAAAAATAGAAGTAGAAGTGTATGCTAAACTCCCAACAATAAATATAATTTTTTTTTTTTTATAGAAAGATAGTGAAAAATTCCAGCTAATTATTCCTAGGCTATTAGAAAGTGTCAGAAACAAAAAAATTAGAATTGTTGATGGCATAGAACTTAAAATTGAGCCAATTATGAGAATATTAATTAAGGCAACTATGGTAACTATTAGAATTGTTAACCGGTTCTCAGTTAAGAATTCCAATTCAAATTTAAAACCTAAAATTAAAGCAAATTGAAATCCAATTATTACGACGGATAATAAATAAATTAAAGTATCTCGAAGTACATAAAAATCTAAAACTAAGTTAAAGATAATTCCAAACAGAAAAAGTATCATTCCAAGTACACGAAATGACATTTCCCATTTACCTTTAATGCTCATATTTTTTAATAATGATTGGAGTATAAAAAGGATTTTACAATCGTTGTTTAAGTATGATCTAGGGTAAATATAGAATCATTCTTTTTGATTATCATTAAATATATGTAATGTTGTTAGTATTATTAATAATGAATTTTAATGAAAAACTTCACTTTTAATAAATGTAAAGGTAGAATAAATATTGAGTGTAAATGATATTTTAAGTTTGGCATTATCAAGTGCGATTGCTGCTGCCGGGATCTATGGAGCAATTCGTGCTTGGTTATCAAATAAGAAAATGAAACAAATTGAAGAGGAGAAACTATCTTCAAAGTTAAGCATAAATTTTAATTATGATTTAATTAAATCTGGTGAAACTAATATGTGCCGGGGTTTTCTGAGATTTTCTAACTTAGGCTTAACAAATATTAAAATAATAAAATTAAACATTGATATTCGTGATCGAAAAGATGAATTACGTGAAAGTTATTTACCACCAAAAAATGATTCTCAATCTGTATTTAATCCTCTTACAAAAAAAATTGATCATTTAGAGCTTGTTGCTGTAAATAACCATAAACTTGTAAATTTTTCTAACGATTTTAAGAAAGGGGAAGTGAAAATCTTCCAAAATGATCCCATCTATGGGTTAGAACTGTCAAGCAGACAAAAGAGAAAATTAAAAGAGAGTGGAGAAGAGGTTGACGTAGATGTACTAGAAATTAAAAGAAATATATCTCGTTATATTGATGGCAAAATAAATAGACTAACGGAAATATTTTCAAACAGAAATAATGAAGGATTCAAAGAAGAACTAACAAAATTCTTGTTCTATGATACTTTAGTAAGGGAACTGCGGGGCATCCAATTATTTCCTCAGGAAATTAAAGATCAAGAATTTTATATTAAATATAAAGGTGAAAGTATTGTTTATTTAAATGTAGAGAGCGCTACAATTCGTCTACAATTAAAAAATATTACCGCAATCGAAGAATATAAATCACTAGGAGATGAAATCAATGATTCAGAGGAACTATCAGACATCTTGATTAAAAAATTCAGAACTCTTTTAAACCTAATTATTTCTCCTACAGCAATGGAAATCCATAAACATAAATCTAATTATTTAATTTATCTAAAATAATTTTTTTCAATTTCTATCTATTTTTTCTTAGATTAAAATCAAGGATATTTCAATTTGAGTTAAAGAATTAACAATTTCTATAAATTATCTAAAATCTCAGTAATAACATGATTTAGTTTATTTGCTAAATGATTATTTGCATCTCCACAAGACTTCAGAATTATTCTCGCTTGGTCAGCATATGATCTCTGTTTTTCTATATCCCAAATATCTCTCATATCCATGAGATTATCAATTCTATCAGCAATTTTTATAATTTTTGCTTCTTTTGAATTATCAGTAAATAATTCCAACCATTCATCTTTTTTGCGCCCTTTAGTGCCTTTAGGCTTTGTTAGTTCAATAACTATTTCTCCAACTTTCTTTCCAAATTGACTTTCAATTTCTTTTAAATTTGTGTCAGTATCTTCAAGAAGATCATGAAATAATGCCGCAACCATTATTTCTTCATCATCAAATTCATTAAAACCAGCTGCTCGCAAAATTGAAGTAATTCGAATAGGATGTATAACATAAGGGATTTCCTTTGCTTTTCGTTTTAAGCTACCATATTTAATAAATGCAAATGATATTGCATCCCAATAGTTTGAAAAATCTTTCATATTGCATATTACAATTCTTTTTTCTTTTATATGTTTTATAATTGGAGTATGATTCTAAAATGTTAGCTAACTATTAAATCTCTTTCATCTCAGGCGACAATATTTGTGTGTCTATCATCTAACCTTAATAATTTCACAGAATTTCACCATTTCCTCGGTGCCCTCATTTTTTAATTCTTTCTATTCCTCCTTCTATCTATTCTATCGTTAGGTTTCA
>SDBS01000273.1_pt1 | contig 47248 bp, 69 predicted proteins | sample 2277091 | NCBI WGS metagenome assembly SDBS01 (sample SAMN10404972, study PRJNA504765) | marine sediment metagenome | isolation source: marine sediment core GS10_PC15, 163 cmbsf | place: Arctic Ocean: Southern Knipovich Ridge | collected 2010 | reverse complement strand
CCCCCCTCGTGTTGCTCGTATGGTAGCCGATGTTATGTCTCATTCTTTTATTTTCTCCCCCGGTGCACCATGCCTTTTATTTTTTTCTTTGCCCCCCTACCCTCCCCCCTCGCATTGAAGGGGGAGGGGGGGTGCCCCTGCCTAGCCCTGCCATGCCTGGCCACGCCACGCCGCGCCCTGCCGCGCCAAGCCCCGCCTCACCGGGCCAGGCCTTCCTTGCCTTACTCGACCCTGAACCTACCGAAGCCTCCGCCCTTCTCTGGGCGGTAGTCACCGATGCCCTTGATCCGGCCAGCCAGTGCCAGCGACTCGGATACCTGGCTCGGCTGCAGAATCGCGGTGTCTACCTCAAGGGCTAACCGCATCCTCCAATTCTTCCAGCAGGGGCGACACCGCAGCACACGTGCCTTGCCTATCACCACTGAGCGCCGATCGATCGTGTATTCCTTTGCCGGATTTCCGTCCTCATCCTCGATGATGGAGAATGGCTCCGTGATGAACACTGCGCCATTGATGGCTGTGGTGGCGAACATTTTACCGAACTTCTTTCCAGCGACTGCCTTGGCCATGCTCCTGGGAAAAGCCTGCGTAGGATGGCAATGGTTGCCGTCCGGGTCGAGATAGAGCCTCATGCGCGCTTCCTCTTCATCGTCGTAGGTCTTCTTGCCTGCCAGATCTGCCCCCGGAGCGCCGATGAACGCAACGGGGTTGTTCTGTAGTAGTGGAGATATTCCGACAATTTGAAACACGACTATCTCGGGTTTCATAGTTGCCGGTACTTCCATCTCCTCTTCGGTCTCCACTTCCTTGGTCGCTTTCTTGGTCATTCCTCCTCCTTTTCTGTTTGTTAAACCTTGCCTCGCCTGGCCGTGCCTCGCCCCGCCTGCCCCTGCCTAGCCCTGCCATGCCTGGCCGCGCCCTGCCGCGCCAGGCCAAGCCGTGCCCTACCATGCCTTCCTTGCCTTGCCATGCCGGGCCCGGCCAAGCCATGCCCTACCATGCCTTCCTTGCCTTGCCTCGCCGCGCCAAGCCCGACCTGACCTTGCCGAACCGTGCCGTGCCCGGCCCGGCCATACCTGGCCAAACCTGGCCGCGAAAATCAAGCCGCCGAAGCCGCCAACACCTTATCGAGCAATCCATCCAACACAACTAGGCGATCCATCAAATTCTTGTTTTCGGTGTCGAGAAAGTCGGCCTCGATGAGATCGATGATTTGGTTCACGTAGAATTGTTGATTCATGCCCGAGGATCGCTCATTCGCCTCTCGCTGTTTCTTCGAAAGATTCTTGCCCGACATGTGCCGATTCGTTTGCTTGAGCGGAACTCTGAGCTTTCCACATGTTGCGGTTCGATTGGCGAGTTTCCCGAGTTTCTCAATTGGAATATGCAGCACCCCCGCCATATCCTCTGCGGAGATCTTGAGTCGTTCCGCAATGATGGTGCAATGCACTCGGTCGGCTTGATCGAGCCTTGCCCCATGCGATGCGTTATATTTCACCGCATCGAGGAACATCGCACCTTCGTCCTTGTAATTCTTCTCGATGACATCGATCTCTACTTCTTCGCCTCCGAAACGTAGATAGGCGCGAACTCGATGGAATCCGTCAGTGACACGCTTGGACTTCCCGTCGATTATGACGGGCGGTAATTCCACTCCCGCCACAAGCGCATCGACCATGCTCCGGACGTTAAATGCATCCAAGTTGTTCCTCGGATAGAGATCAAAGTCGAGAATCAGCCTTGCAGCCTTCATTTTTTTCATCGATACCTCCTTGCTTGAGTTTCAAACCTTGCCTTGCCCGGCCTTGCCATGCCCGACCGAGCCGCGCCTGGCCGTGCCCGGCCTTCCTAGCCAAAGCCCTTATCACGTATCTTCGCCATCTCTTTCAATAGCTTCTCCTCTCGTATCGCTCTTCTTGCTCCAGCACCGGCCCAGAAAAACAAGACCATTGCCAGAAGGTGCCCCCAAACCCAGAATGGCGGGACAAAGCTGACGAAGAACAACATAACCGCACAAAGCTGTATGAGTGAGTACATGCTAGATTCTCCTTACTTTCGCGCCAGCCAAAAAAAGCGCCGCCACCGTAGCTGCGCTAATCATCAGCCAGGCCACCCCCAGGCAGGCCTAACCAAGCCGAGCCGAGCCATGCCCTGTCTGTCTTCCGAGGCGCGCGGTACCGGGCCATGCGCTTATTCCGCTCTGTGATGCCGCTTGTCAAAGAACTGCCACGAGAACTCATATGTAGGCCTCGTTTATGATAATTCCAGTGCGCTTCAGTAATCATATTTATACAATCAGTGCAGAAGTATTCATCTTCGCAATCATTGCAATAGCAGTACCCAGTGACGCCGCACGGAAATTTAATCTCCATCGTCCTACCTTCACCTCCTTGCCAGCCAAAACACCAACACCGCCATAGCCGCGGCAACCGCACACGGCCCCCAGCGTCGGAGCCGACGTTCCCAGATCCAGCGCCGATAGCGGCGCTCCTGCATCTGTCTATCTCCGATATCATCATATTCCGCTCGTTGTTCCGCCGCCTCAAGATAATTCATGCTTTCCTCTCTTGCTACCACCACGAATGAGCTTTCTCATTTTCTTGGAATAGGCTTCAGAATAACCAGCCTCGATTGCCCATTTATTGAAATCCTCGAGAAGAGCTTCGACCGATGGGGTTACTTGATCAGGGAAGCCCCGTGGCACAGGGAGCCGAGGAACCTTCCTCTTCTCGCTGTGTTTTATCCGAGCACGAATTCGATAAGGAGTATTCTTTTTTGCGTTATACCTTGCCAAACAGACTTGCCCCTTGGCGCTGGCCTTGAACCTACGATCTGACTCTTTTCCCTTACTGGTCATCCGATATCTAGCATTAGCTCGAGCTATTTGAGCTTTTCCCTTCGCGCTCGCCTGATACTTTCTTTGCGCAGCTTTCCTTCCCTCGGTCTTTCGATATCGGGCTTGAGCTCGAGCTTGCGCAGCCTTTCCCTTGGGGCCCGCTCGATACTTTGCCTGGTATTCCTTCCGGTGCCCAGCTTTTACTTCCTCTTTCAATTCCGCAATGCTCATCACAGCTTCACCTTCCAACAATGCGAAAAAGCCGAAGTTGCCTAGGCCTACCGTCTTCAACCTGGCGTTGACGATGTAGGTCATTGGGTCGGCTTCGAGCTTCATTTCTTCAGCTTACCCGTGCCTTTGCATTTGTAACAGACAAGGACTTGTTCGCCTTTCCACCACACCACGAGCCAAGTCAGCCCACCGCTAGCCTCTCCTGTTCCTTTGCAGACATAACAGTCTTTAGGCCTATTCCCCAAAAACGCAGCCCAGGTTTTTTTAATTCTTCTGAACATAGACACTCATTTCCCGTGTATCCTCATCCCATACGCGCAAATCAGGAGCGCATCGGAGAATCCGTCGTCTGGCTTCTTACACCGTTCCGTCCGTTTCAAGCTCTGGCCCGGAAAGAGCCGCTGCGCCGCAATGATGCTCTTCTGCTTTGTGTCGGTACCAGACGTGCCGGCGAGCATGACTTTTTGCCAAACGAGAGGGCTCACGAGCTGTTGAGAGATCCCCATGCCGATGAGTAGCCAGGACCAGCCGCACGCTTCGCCGCGACGGTAATTTGCGATTCCGCCCCCTAGCTTCGGCGGTAAAGGCTGCAATTTCTCGATGGTGACGAAAATGCGTGGTGGGCAACTATCCGTGTAGCCTGGCAACCGACATAGCACATTCCAGATTTCGACGAGGTCGTATTGGCTCCGGCCCTTGCCTTTGATGATCGGCATCGGCTGGATCTCGATCTCCATCGTGTCGCTATCGATGACGGCGATAGCTCCGCTGAGTCCTGGGTCAACACCTACATAGATCATTTCAACTTCTCCGCGAGTTCGGCCAACTCGTCAAGCTCGGTTTTCCTTTTCGGGCTCTCCCCTTGCTCCTCATATTTCGGGCATTCACACTCTATCGGATTGGTCCAGATAGCCCCGGTCCATTCCTTCGCGATGCGCGTACACCGCCCGGTCGTTGCGTTCATGTGGAAGACTTTCGCGTGTCCGCATTTACATGGCATTGGGCATCTCCCCCCAGGTCCGTCCGGCGAGTTCGAGGTATTTCATTTCTCCTCGCTCTCTTGTTTTGGTGGTGTCGCGGGTTCCTTCTCCACGTACTTCGGGCAACGGCACCGAACCGCCAGACTGAGTCCCTCCATCGTGACGTTCGCCGTGCACCGCCCGTCGAGCAGGTGCCAGACCTTCGCGTGGCCGCATTTGCAGTCTCTCTTCGTCTCTATCATTTCACCCTCACCGCCGTCCACGGATAAGGAGTGCTTCTGTCTATCTCGACCGCGGGGTCGTCGCATAGCTTCGCGTAGAGCTTCGCCGTCCGCGGATTCTCGCTCGCCTCGAATACTGAGAAGCGCCCAGCTTTCAGCACCATCGCCTTGAAATCCTCGTAGCTCGTGCCGCGCTTAATCTCGCCGACTGCGTCGAATGAGCAGATGTGGAGCCCTTTCATTTCGGCACCTCATTCCAAATCCGCCCGTCGAGCTCGCGGCCCGTCGCCTTTTTACCACATCGAAACATAACCCCGCGATTCCCTTCTGGTCGTTCTATTGTTCGGTGAGCCTCCCTCGTATCGCATAGGCAGTTCGGTGCCCACGCCCCCCAGCCCTTAAAGAAGAACGGAGTGTCCGCCGCCTGGCATTGGTCTCGAATCGACCGCACCCAATCCGGATTCATCGGCCTCGCCTTCGGACCGCTCTCGCCGCCGACGATCACCATGTCAAGCCATTCGATAGCGTCTATCCGTATCGGCCCCAGAAGCGGTTCCGCCGAAACAAACCGCCTCGCCGCCGGCGTCTGGAGTAGGAGCGGGGTACGCTCGTCCGCCGTGGCCTGATTCTCCGCCGTTACGCCGAGCCAGACGTTGGGGAGCGGCCACGAGAAAGCGTATTTCGGCGAGAATGGCCCAGTTGAAGGCTTCATCTTTTCCGCGTAGAGCTCGACGTTGTTGTGAACATCAGGCCCTAGAAGATAGCCGAGCATCTTTCTCTGTCGCTTCGTTAGCACAAGAAATGTGTGCTGACTCGCCATAGCCATGATGGCGAAAACGCGATTGATAAAGTCCCACGGCACTTCATCGTGGAACAAGTCGCCCATCGAGCAGACGAAAATCCTTTTCGGCTTTGTCCAGTGAAGCGGCTGCGAGAGACGATCGAAATGTAGCCTCACGTTGTGCGCGGCGTTCTCCTTCGTCCACGGCAACCATTTTTCGCCGTACCACTTCTGACTGAATCGGCGCTCTATTGACTCGGCATAGCATGAACGGCAACCGTCAGAGGCGTGGCTACATCCCGAGACGGGATTCCAAGTCGCATCGGCCCAGTTTATTTTCGTTTTCGCGCTCATTGCTCTGTCCTTTCTAGGAGGGCGAGGAATGCTTTTGCAGCCATCGCTGGTACGACTGCGTTGCCAAGAGCTCTATCGCGGTCCACCCGATGGGGAACCCCATGAACCAGTCTTTCCAGTTTGGGTTCACTTTCCCACCAGCTAGCCCCTTTGCAGTTCTGCCGTGAGAGTCTGCCTGTCCCCACTTGTTGACTCGGGGACTGGCTATGTACCTCTGCAGGTTTGGCCTGACCTTGCCCACTCTGCCTGCTGCGCCACCTCGATTTGTTCCATAAGCTTGAGCCGACGTGGTAGGCAAGAACGAAGACTCTCCGCCTAATATGTCCCGCACCCATTTCGGCGGCGGTGGCCGCGTACGGCGGCGACAAAGAGAAGCCCATTGCTTGAAGGTCATCAAACGGCTGTCGAAAAGCAGAGATGTGGACGTTCTCGAGAAAGACGAGCTCCGGCCCGCACTCGCCGATGATTCTCGCGATTTCTGGCCAGAGGTGGCGTTTGTCGGCTTCCCCGAGTCGTTTCCCGGCAAGGGAGAATGGCTGACATGGGAATCCCGCAGTGACGATATCCACGACTCCACGCCACGGCTTGCCGTCGAAGGTGGTAACGTCGTCCCAGATAGGAGCCGAATCCAGGTACCCTTCTTCCATTCTCGCGACCAGACACGCGGCTGCATAGGCTTCCCTCTCCACGTAAGCGACGGTACGGTAGGAATCTCCGATTGCGAGCTTGAGGGCGAGATCAAGCCCCCCGATTCCGGCGCAGAGGGCAAGTCCGTTGATGGGACGTAAAGCCATGTCATTTCATCCCCTTGATCAGCGCCGCCAGCCTCCATCGCGCCAGCTCAGTCAGCGGCATCAGGGATCCTGATTTCTCGTCGGTGTGGGCATCGGTCCGCCATTGTCGTCGCGACTTATGACCGGTATGTTTTCCATCAACGAGCACTGGAGCTCGTCGAACCACTCGATGTCACGTGGCCCGCCGTCCTTGTCGAGCTTCATCGACTGGAGGCCGATACGCCTGCACTGGTAGAGCCAATCGGTCACGCCGACGACTTTCCCCTCGTAGCCAGTGATTGTGTCCCTAGCAATGTCGCCTAATTGGATTTCATTCACCTGTTCATTTTTCGGCATTTTCACTCCTTTTTTGCCACGTAATACCCACATCCATGTTCGCAATATCGAGTTTTGCTCCCGTCCTTGAGCTCGCCTTCCTTGTGCGGCCCATGCTTCTTTTCGCAGGCCGCGATGGAAATCGCCGTCTCGCCGTTGTCGAGCTCCCAGGATCGCTCCTCAGCGACCATTTTGTCCGCGGGGCTGGCGCGGGCCTGCTTGCCCTTGAAGCGGGCATCACGGAGCCTCTCGTCACTCCGGCGGAGCCACTTCCCCAGCGTACTTTTCCAGTTTCGCTTTACCCGGGCCCAGCCCGGATTTTCGAGCGCGTGGTTCTTCATGCACCGGATCTCGGCCGGTACGTCCACGTCGGGATAGTCTGCGACGAGCTGCGTCAGATGTGATGGTTCTACCTTGAGCTGCGCCGTCTCGAGGCTCGGATGGTCTGGCTTCCATGTGGGCATGGGATCCCAGTAGACGGCCCCGCGCCGAGGCGAACGCGAAGCGGTCGCCCTCTTCTCTTCTCCCCCTGTATTTAGATCTGGATCTGGATCTGGATCTGGATCTGGATCTACACTGCACTTGCTAGGCCTTTGCTTGGCGCTTGCCTGGCGCTTGCTTGGCTTTTGCTTGGCTTTTGCTAGACCGCCCAATTTCCCTGCGGCAGATCTCTTAGTGCTTATTTCTCTATACTTTAACTCATACTCCTTAATTATTTGATGTAACTTTGGATTGGCTCTTTCGCTTTCATTGATTCTAAGGCTGAAGAATTCTTCGATTGAATCCCATACGGGTTGTGCCAATCCGAGGGCTGCGCCGTCTAGCAAAGCCTGGCAATCCTCTGGCAAGTCGCTAGCAAAACCGTGCCAAATGCTAGCCTCGTAGCCAACTATTCTTCGGCATAGCTCTTCATCGTCTGGTATTGATCCCTCGCGGGCCTGATAACAGAGAAGTGTAAAATAGGCGTCTCTCTGATGAGGATGAAGAGATCTGACGTTGGGATCAAGAAGCCAGTCGGCAGGGTAGAATTTAAACCAAACCTGCTTTGCCATGGATTATCTCTTTTTACACTTATCGCGCAATAAAAAAGGCCCTGTCGCTGTGAACCGCCGAAGAGTAGGCGTGACGACAGGGCCACTCGAGCCGATTAGACTCGAGATATGATTCCGGTTTTTTGCCATTCTCGACGGTTCACGGCCAGAATATATCATAAGCTACCTGCGGAGTCAATCACGCCTGCCCGGCCCGGACGACCACCGGACATTCTCGACACCATGCCGAGTCTGCGCTGCCGTAGACATTGGAAACATTTCCGTCCAGTTGCGCAGAAAATGGCTCCCCGCGGCTGCCGTTTTCCTCGAGTGACGCCGAGCCGCGAGAATTCATATTACTTCCTCGTTCTCAGCTCTGTGACTTTTCTTGCTTTTTTGTCTCCAGTGTGACACGGCTCCTAATATTTCTTCGTCCTCGTAGCCGAGCTCGACCAGCTTCTGTAAGGCTTTGATTGCAACTACATCATCTTCGATGTCCTGTTCCATTATTTCCCTCCGGTTAGATGCCCGCGCTGCCGGTCAACAAAGAGAAGAGGGTCAACCAGGCGGCTTGACCGTAATTTCAGATACTCTTTTTCAGTGATCATCTCCAGACAATTATTCTGGATGCACACCATGTCTACAATGCCGTTTTCATATACTACCCTACTAAATTCGATATGAAACGTACAGGGACCTGTATGCATCGGCCCCTCATTCAAATTCGCCTTACTCGGATTGCTCACCTTTTCCTCCTTTATTGCCCGCGCTGCCGGTTCTTATTGCGAATGCTTTCACAGGTCCTGCAATGCCTCTTTCCAGACTTCGGCTCGCGATATGTATTCTCTTCCGAGTACTCGTGCCCTTTTGGGCAATGCGTTTTCACTGAATGTTGATTTCTTGAACGCCCCGCAACCGATTTATCTAACTCATTCTGTGAGTATGTCGCGAGGTAGAGATGCACAATGTTGTAACAGGAAGAGTTGTGGCATGAATGCGCCACGCACTTTCCGGGTGGTATCGGCCCGTAATGACGAACCCACTCACGGCGGTGAACAAGATTCCCGCCGCTCCTTCCGTAACCCCTCTTGTCTTTATACCATTCCCATTCTTTGCATTCTTGGAGCATCTCTACCTCGCTAGCCCGCTGCTGCCGGATTACCCCTTACCACCGGCCCCTGTGCTCTTCTGCTCGCCTCCAAGCGCGGGCTCCTCCTCGCAGCAGCGTCACCTGTTCCACTATAGAGAAGTGCCCGATTTGGCTCCTCCTAGCATCGGCCCACGCCACGCCGCGGGAATTCAATAGCCTAGCTCCTTGCATAGAGATTTGTATTCCTTCCCGCCCACTTTTCCAGGGAACAATGATTCGAGCGCGTGGTTGAAATGCTCTATTTCGTCAATTGACCACGTCGTAGAATCTTTACTATTCTGGCAGTGAAGCAGTTCACGCTTGACTTTCTCTAAATCTATTTTAGGTTTCATCTATCCTCCTTTAGCTGCCCGCGCTGCCGGAAGCTTTCCTCGAGAGGCTCCTAAGCAACGCGGGCTCCTCGCGGCTCGACGACGACCGCCGAGTGTCTAGAATCACGGCCATAACCCCGACATCGCCCCCCCTCATGACTGAGGAAACCAGCGGTCTGGGATTATCGCCGAGCCGCGAGAACTCAAATCACTCATAGTGAATCGTTGCCCCTGCGCAATCGGACCGGGCTACCAGCTTTTCGCCAACGTAGACCGCAACCCAAGGAACGGGACCGCTTTGACCGTCTTCCTCGTAGGTCACGATTTTCGTGATGACTCCTTCCTTGACAAACTGGTCACCAAGTCTCCATATCCCATCGCCGTAAACCTCTCCCCAATAGACAGCTTTGATCGGCCTCGAGTCTCCTGCTATATCACACGGTTTTGCCATTCCTCTTTACCTTTCTCCTCGCGAAACGCCAATAGAACCAACACAGAGGGCAGTCAGGTCCCTGGTATTTCCGGCCGTGGACACATTTACCTGGCTCTTCTCGTCCTACAGGCTTCGCGGATCGTTTCAATTTGGACTTCATCTCAGCGGTCCGCAATGTACGTCGGCTTTCCAGTACGCTCCTGCACGAGCTGGCGGAATCGGTCAGCATCGCTGTGACTGTCCGACAAGTGGAGCAGGTGGATCTCCCTGACAGCGCTCAGGTCGTTGAGCTCCAGAAACGTCAATACCCTTTCGATAGACATGTGATAACGCAAAGCGCGCATCTTCCGCGACGCGTCCTCACCGCTTTCCCGCAGGATCGCCTCGGAATAATTCGCCTCGATGGCGATCAGCGTGAGGCCCTGGAATCGGTGAGGAACATAGGCGGTGTCTGTGACGTAGAGCAGCTTTTCCTCGCGGACTCGGACCAGGAAGCCGGCCGTCGGGATATCGTGGCACAATTCGAAGGGAAGGACCCACCAGCGCCTATTGATGGTGAAAGTCTTCAGCGGATTGATGACATACGCATTGTGGTTCCCGTCGAGCTTGAGAGCTTGGAAGGTCTCGGCGAGGCCGTAGATATCGACGCCGGCGCGAAGCACCTCTTTCGCGGCGCGAGCATGGTCGCCGTGGGCATGGGAGAGTAACACGCCGTCCAGCTCGGTGACGCGATAGTTGAGCCGTTTCTGCATCTCGGAGTAGCGGAGCCCGCACTCGATAGCGAGCGTGTGCCCGTCGCCGTTATCGAGGAGATAGAGATTCCCGGCGCTCGAGCTGGAGATGGGCGTGAAGATCATGCCCCTTAGAGCTCGAACTTCCAAAGCGCCCACGGGGTCCGGAGCGTGAAAACCCCTCCCTCCTTGGTAATCTTGATCCAATCGTCGATTGTACCAGCCTTGAAGTGGCCCATGCCCTCGATCTTGTCCTTGGCCCTAACCAGAGTCACTTCGACCTCGGCGCCGTCTCCGTTATCGATTCTGGTAATCTTCATCTTCGGTGCTCCTTTCGCTGTCAGAACCCCGGTCCGCCGAGCTTCGGCTGGATCGCCTGGTTCCCGTATTCCTTCGCGTAGCGCTCCAGGTAGTTCCGGTCGTCCGCAAGAATGGCGGCGTAGTCGTCGTTGCTGAGATTGCGAACGTCCTTCAGTTTCCGAATGGTAGCGGCGAGCTTCCGGGCCTTCGCTGGGTCGAGATTGTACGCTTCGATGAAGTCCAGAAAGCGAGCCGACGGAGAAACTGGGTCCTCTTCCAACGCCTCCAGTGCATCCGCCGGCTCCTTTGCTGCTTCCTTGGGCCGCTCCGCCGGCTGGATTGTCTGCGCGTCCGATATCTCGCCTTCTTCGGGAGGCAGGTCGACGACATCCTTGTTCCCCTCACCCTTGATCCGCTCCTCCATCTCGGTCTCGGCGATGAGATGCGCCTGGCGCTCCAATGTTTGGACGAGATAGGAGTCGTTCGAAGCGTTTATGAGGCGTTTACAGGCGCGAGCGATGACCGTCTTTTTGACGAACTCTTCAGGGTGATCTTTGTGCGCACTTTGCCTGCCTTCTCGGGCGGGCCAGTTCTGCCCGCGGCTCCACGCCTTTTCGATCTGCCACATCTTCATGAGCTCGGTGTGCGGTTCATTGTCGTCGCCCAACTCCACCACAGCGTAGGCACCGTCAATACTTTCGAGACCGCCGACGTTCTCGAGTTTCTGCTTGTGTTTCGTCACGGTGATTTTTCCGCGGACGATTTCATATTCAAAATCGTCCCCCTTATACACTGGCTGCACGAAGACGCGAGACTTGGGGTAGATGCGGGCCAGGAGCGCCAAATCCCCAAAGTAGGACCTCATGCATACGAGCTTGTCGCCAAAGACGACGAAATAGACCTGATCTTTCGACGGCGTGAGGCCCTGGATGATCATGTCGAGACAGGCATTGGCCACGCTTTCGTGCGTGCAAACAGCGAGAGCAGCCTTTCCCGACTTGTCCTTCGTGTCCTGCAGCTTGAGCCAGGCCGCCATGAGCGCGGCGTCTGAGCTGTAATTCTTTGGAAGAGGCAGCTTCCCCTCCCCCACCAGGTCAGTGACGCGCTTTGTCACAAAATCAACGATGGAGCCGCGCATGAGTGCGGGCTCGGGGTTCGGTTTTGCAGCTTCTTTGGTCATTTTACTTCCTCCACACGAAGGACTTTCTTTCCTTCTGAAACAATGAGCCGTATTTGTTGGCCCGGAGTATCGAGCAGCTTGGTCACGCTCTCTGCGTGATCGATGAAAATAGGCGGCGCAATTCCGTAATGCTGAGACAGGGTCCGGATCACGTCGAGTCCGATGTTGACCTGGCTGCCTGTATTGAGTGACGGCCACGGAACGCCCTCATGTGTCACTGCGCAACATTCTTCGATGCCGCCGTTGACGAGAACATCGAACAACTTGAACCTCGCCAGCTCGAAGCGACTATTGATACGCTCAGTGAGCAGCGAGACCTTTTCGCGCAGGAACAGATCGGCCAAATATAGCTCACGCTCAAGCTTCTCGAACTCGCCGGCTAGCCTGCGCTCGTCGCCCTTGAGCTTGTCAATCCGCGTCTCGCCGAGGCGCCGTTGCTCGATCTTGGAGAGCGCGCGCTCGACCACGATGATATTTTCGTCGAGCCCGACAATCTGACTCTTCACCTTCTCAACGGCTCCGAGATTTGTTGCCCGGAGCGCATCGATATGGGCCACCACTGCGGCCTTCTGCTTGAGCAGCTCGAGTAGGTTTTGACAGGGAGCATCTACATGATAGGTCGTCAGGTCCTCGAGCTTTTTCTCGAGTCTCGACAAAGGCGCAACTAAATCAGCCTCGACTTTCTTGGCCGCCTCGAGTTCTACGCCCCGGCTCACGATTAGCGCTTTGAGTTCGTCGGCTTGTACCTTGAGTCGTTTTCCCTCCGCCGTTAGGGCGCCGAGCTCTTCCGCTTTCATTAAATTGAATCGCGCCTCCGCCTTCTGTCGTGTTGCCTCGACTTGATCCTGCGGTAAACTCTGGCCGCACGCAGCGCATATGTCATCGCCTTCCGCCGGCAAGAATGTCTCGGCATTGACCTCGGTCCACTTCTCTCGCAGCGAGACCATGCGGGATTCAACGTAGAGCCCCCCCTCGGCTTCAGTGATGTCTTTCTCGATCCTCACTGCGGCTCTTCGTGCGTCGTCCAGGCAGGTCTGTGCACTGGCCCGATTGGCGCGCATTGTGTTCGCCTCAAGATCCCGCGAGGCGCGCTCCGTGTTGCGCTCCTCGAGGATCTCCGCCTCGATTTCCCTGAGCCGCTTCGTCTGTTCGGCGATCTCGCCGCCGGCCTCGATGTGCGAGCGCTCATTCGCGGCGGCTATCCGCTGGATTCTAAGCGCGGCGAGCTCCCAGTTGAGGCCGTCCTTGTCGCCCTTGAGCTCGGGGAGCCCGAGGGACACCTCATCGATGCGGGTCGGGATTTTCTCTATCTCCTGATTGATCTTCCGGCGTTGCGCCTGAACCACCTTACGGTGATCGTCGATGGACCGGCCAGCCAGGATCCCTGTCAGGTCGGCGAGGTCTTGCGAAGATGCGATGATCTCCGCGTCCGACATGTCGCCGCAGACCTCGAGCAAGATCCGGCGGCGCTCCTGCCAATGGAGCCTCTCGGCAAATTCGACCGGATTAGTGAGGAGTCGAAACGCTTTCTCGTCCGCGAGGCCGGCGATCCACTCCTCATACTCAGATTGCGTCACGGGAACGCCGTTGATGAGGTGATCCTTGGTATTCCCGGTGAGCTCCTTGTTAGCGCTCCCACGCCGCTTGGTCCACTTCTCGCGGTAGACCTTGCGGAGTTCGGTTTTCGTACCGTCGATATCAAGCGTGGCTTCTACGGTGTGTTCTAGGCCGTGGAGGGCCTCGCCGCTATCGTCCAGTGTTTTGATCTCGAAGTCAGCGCGACCCTGAGAGTCCTTTCCGAAGAGCAGCCAAGAAAAGGCGTCGGCGCAGGTTGTTTTGAAGGTACTGTTATCACCAAAGATCGCTGTTTTCTCCCCTCTTAATACGAGACCGATGTCTCTTGCACCTTTGAAATTTTTCAGCAGCAACTGATTGAGCCGTATTTGCTTCATTGTGTCCCCCGAATCGGTGCCGTGAACGCTCTTTCAATTCCCCAGCGAGTAATCCTATATCTAAGCAAACTGTGACTCATGCTGAGGAGGCGGCTCCATTCCGCGAGTATGCGCGTCTCTCCGTTGAAGGTGATATTTCGCGAATTGCGTTTGTTCTGAGCTTGTTCGGCAGCAGTGATCCACCTGCAATTCTCTGGCGCGTAATCCCCGTCGTTGTCGATCCGGTCGATGGTAAAGGATCGGCAGTAGCCGTTGGCAAGGGCCCAACGATGGAAGATTACGAATCGCTGCCACTCTTCGCAGACCGTGATCCCTCTCCCCCCGTAGCGTTCGTAATCTGACGAATGTGTGTCCCTGCACCGTTGACGCATTCTCACCCAAATACCATAGAGTCGCCTTTTCTTGCCAGATTCGTCGCACGATAGACCGTGGGTTCGATTCCTATCTGCCAACCACTGGCGATATGGTGCCCCCTTTCTCTTTGGCATGTTCATTGCCATTTCGTGCTCGCCTTCTCTTGCATCAACATCTCCTTTTCCATGAAACGATTCCGCCAGGCGCCGCACATCTCGCAGGTGCAAACGGCGGCAAACTTCTTGACCCTGCTCCGAAGAGCGATGAAGGCGTCGTGAGCTCCGCGGAGTTGATAGCGGGCCCACCAGAGGATGGCGAGCACCGAGTACTTGAGCACGCCTCGGCACTCGAGACAGTTCTCGATCCCGTGCGCTTTGCACGTTAGCTGGCGCGATTGCCATGACGAGCAACGGCGACATTCGCAGGACCCGGCGAATTTCCGGACGGAGGATTTGCTATTGGCCTTGTTTTGCGTCATCTAGGCAGCGCTCCCCCTGTCGCTGATTACACTTATCGCTGTGACCCAGTATTCCGGTCTCGTGGATCTTGTACTTTCCATCGTAGGCAAGCCGGCACGCCAAGCAACAGTACATGCCGTAATCTGAGACTACTCGGTCACAACATCGATTGACGCACGGTATCCAGTATTTTGAGGGGGATTTGCTTTCGGGCGCGGAACTTGCTATATTCAAACCGTTACCTCCTATCGGCCCGGCTTCTTGCTTCATGGGCGGCCGGGCCATTTTTCACTCCGCGACCGTACGCCAGATTGGCGGCAGCCTTCGCATCCTGTTGTACTCACGAATTAACTCCAGCTCCCGACGCTGCATGTCCGACTTTAGCGCGTCGACGCGCTCTTGGAGCTTCGGCACGATGACCGTCAATTCGTGTCGGGCCTGGTCTCTTTCTGCCTTAAACCGCTCAGCGTCGCGGGTCGATACGAGCAGCATGCAAATAAATACAACGATGATGCCCACCGAAGGATAAATAGTCTTCATCGCCACTTCCCTTCGAAGTCCCGGATCGGTCGCTCATCTGAAGGATTGCCGAAGTGGATGCACCGGCCCACGATGTTGCCGACGCCGATGGCGAAAATGAGCCACAGGCAGCCGACCGCGGTCACGTAGCCCAGGAATGTCCAAAACGACTGCTCAAGCATCACTCCCCCTTGGCGCTGTCGAGCGCATGTTGGATTTGAACGAGCGTGGCAGATGATATATACGCGGAGCCGCCCCAGAGCTCGTTTTTTGTGATAGTCTCTGCCGCTTCCTTGCATGCCGCGCAAAGTTGCTCTATTACGAGCCTCTTTCGCTTGAGCGCCGCCCTGAGCTCCGTTTGACAGTCTGTCGTCGCCAGGTGGGCAGGAAGTCCGCAATAGATACAGGTCATGATGCCTCCCGAACGATTATCCGCCGAATGCTCTATGAGGCCGCAAATTGGGCGGGTCATGACGATCCCCCAGCGCTGCCCCATGTTTGCGCGTGTCGATCGCATACATGCCGTCCCAAGGGGCGGTGCGACAAGTCACCTCGGAAGCGCTGGTAAGTCATGACGCCTTCTTCTCTTCCGTCGGTCCGATTTCCTCGTCAATCAAGAATATAGCGACGTATTGCTCTGCCAACTCTTGAGCTTTTGATAACTTCGCTTTTAACGATTCAAAGCTATCGTGATTTCCAGCGTGCGGGATTACACCCTGTAGCCCTTGTCGCAGATAATGTAGGTCGGTTTCTGTCAGCTCAGCTTTCACTGGCCCACCTTTTTCTCCGCCAGCTCAGCGGCGGTTCTGCGAATATGCTTCTCCATCGCTCGCAACATCCGCCCGCCCATGAGCCATCGGGATATTGTAGGCTGCGAAACGCCGAGTTCGTCGGCGAATTCCTCTTGAGTCATTTTAAGCCGGTCTAAAATTCCCCTGATTTCCTTACTCGTCATTTGCAAAGCATACACTTCCCTGATATGCTTGTCAAATGAAATATCCGACAGGAGGAAAGAAAACATGTATCACAAATGGATCGCGATTATGGCCTGCCTTTTCGCTTTGACAGCAAGTATGTCACGAGCCGACGAGAAACTATTCCAGAACTATCCGTTGACGGACGGATTGATAGCCGCAGCGCTGGAAGCTGGCGCGAGGGCGAAAGGGAAGGACGTTGGATTGAAGCTGAGAGACCAGGCGCAAGGTTTCATGATGGCGCTAGACGGAAAGGGCACGACGGGATTCAGCGTCCATATCCAAACACCATACACGTGGATCGCACAACAGGCGTCTTGGAGGGCGAAAAAATATCAGGAGATGACGGCAGAGGATGTGACGGACGAGATGAAGGAGCCGGTCATGATGGTTATTTGCAACCCTGACATGCCTACAAATATCGCCGCGGGTGGCTTGATTGGCTCATCTGGAGTCGAGCATGTGATCATTCGTTCGACGGCAAAGAAGAATTTCAAGGTGGCCCAACCTACCGAAACGGAGTCAGGTTCCGAGCTGACCCAAAACGCATTTGGCGCACAGGTCGAGCTCGGGTCGTTGGTAGGATACTTTGCAATGGATGAGGTTATGCGGATCTCGTCCCTCGACAAAAAAGACGAGTTCTTCGTCGTGATAATAGGGGACACCGGCGAAGAGAAGAAATTCAAGATCAAGACGAAGCATTTCAAGAAGCTGCCCTAATGCCCAAATTACGATGTATGTAGCCCAGAGCTAACCCGAACCGCCCCTAAATAGCGTGCACACGCCATTTGGGGGCGATAGGAGCGATTCTATGAAGTGCGAACAATGCGGACAAGAATTCACCCCGGCACGGCGTACACAGAGATTCTGCATCCCTTTCTGCAAATACCTTTGGCACCGCCGCGAGAAGGCGCGCCTCGCCGAGGGGCGAAGAAGGGGGGGGGCTTTTCTATTTTACATAATGCACATTATCGGACCTTAAACTATAGCGGTCGCCGTAAATCCTTACCGCTCAATAGCTTCGCGTCTGCGTTTTGGCGCGCCCTTTCCAGCCGTCAAGGACTTCCCGTCCCTGTAAGTCCTTGCAAGGGCTAGCGTTACCATTCACCCTCATTATTTACTTGACAAACCCATAGCGCCATGGGATACTATAGATATGATGATAAAGACAGAGACAAACAGCAGGGCGGCGGTCACGGTAAGGCGGACGGACGGCACGGTCGAGACGGTCGAGACCAAGCACATCTGGATAACAGATGCGCTCTTCGGCCGGATGGCCACCGCAACCAAGGCGGCCGGCCGCGGCGAGCTTCTCAGCTACACAAACCCCGAGGTTGAGGCCGAAGAGCTCCGCTGCCACCGCTGCAACACGGCCGTTGACGAGAGCGCCTACAGCCAGACCGAGCAGATGTGGTTCGGCGGCGGCCCGGTCAAGGCCACCACTCATTACTGCGCGCCCTGCGCCCGCACCCTCAAGGCAATGGGCGAGATGCAAGAGCGCGCCCGATAGGAGATGACAATGTCAGTAGATTTCATTTATCACAGGAGCGAAACAGGCGGATTTTGGATCCTTCCTCAATCACGACGAGCGGAGGATTACGCCATACGCCACCTCGGAATCGAGGCCCCCTGGATTGGCGACTCAATCCGAGTACCGGACCTTGTCCAGCTTCGGCGCGACGGCATGATTCTCGCCGTGAACGTCGAGTCAGAGGCAATGGTCTCCGCTGTCATCCTCGGGCGGCTCGGCGGTAAGGTCGGCGGGAAAAGCCGGAGTGCGGCGAAGGTCAGTGCTGCCCGGGCAAACGGCAAGAAAGGCGGCCGGCCCAAGAAGAAGGGCCCCGCCTCGTCAAGAGTTTCTAATCGCTCCTCGCCGAATAATCTCCCAATATCCGGCTAGATTCGAGCCTCTGGAGGCGGTGATCTTTGCCGTATAGTCGAGGCCTTCAGTTTCGAGGTCGTCCCCCTCATAATCGTCAGCTTCATTTCAAACCCCCGCGCCTCATCAGTTCTTGTTTGCGTATTCTTCCGAGGCGTACATTTCCTCAGCTATTGCATGAAGGGCATCGGTAATGCTCACCCCCTCAGCGAGCATCTTCCACACCTTCGCTTCCTTGAAAGCTAGGGATTTCTCGCTTGCGTATGCCGACCTTCCTGGCCTTAGCTTCCGAGCCAAAACGTCTCGATAGAGAATATTGATCGGTTGCCTGTATCCTACTCGTGGCGGCGGCGGCGGTGGTCCCGTGCCGCCGGTAATCCTGCGGACCGTATCCTCAACAACGCCTTGCTCCGTCTCCGGGTGATATGCGTCCATCGCTCTCATGGTGTGAAGAGTCGAGTAGATATCGTTTTCGGTGAAGTTCTCGTGCATCCGCTCGCACTTGACCATATCTGTCGAGCCAAGGCCGGCCCACTTCGGAATCTTTACGAACCAGTATTCTCGATCGGCCTGAGTAACCAGGAGCTGAGACTCATTCACGTCGATGAGTTCGTTCAGCCATGTGCCCCGAATCAGGTCGCCGGTCTCGTCCCAGTCAACGCCTTTTTGCACGTCTCTCGGCGGATGGACGCAAACGCCAGAAAACCCCTCGTCGCCTACCTTGCTCTGGAGCGGCGGGTCGTAAGTGTCTCCGCGCCCGGACGCTTGAGAGATGAGGATAACCTTCTGGCTCATGGCGTCGCGAGTTCGCCACCGTCGGCACATACTGCGGAGCTGCCCCTTGCTGAATTGCTGGTCCTCGGTGTGAGTCGCGTACTCATTGCAGAAGTCGTGGAGCAGGTTGAGCGGTCCGGCATCGACACGGCTATTCCCGTCGCCGTCTCCCTTGGTGGCAAGCAACTCGAGATAGCCGCCTACGCCGCGTGACGCCATGTAATGCTCGAGCCATGCCGAGATTCCCTTGCCTCCGTTGGACTCTTCGCGCGGATCGGGATAATGCTTTGTCCGCTTCGTCGCCCGGACCTTGATCGTCCAGATCCACGGCACCTCGATAACGATATCGAACTCGCGAGCGAGCTTGACGTACATTCGGACGATGCGTTTGAACAGCGGCGGAAGCGAGAAGCCGGAGCCAGTATTGACGTTGAGATTGACGACGGCTTGCGTGTTCGCCAGGTTCGGTATGTTGTAAGGCGCATCGCCGTCAGCCGGTAGGTCGAAATACGGACCAGACCAGAGCAGGAGCTCCACCGGAGCTCGCATTCTGCGGCAGCCCAGCCCGACGACTTCGTTTTCGATATATCGCTGTGCGCGATCTAGATGCGCCTCTCCTTGCCCTGTCGCCCAGGCCGCGATGTGATTCGCGAACTTGAATCCGCCGATTCCCCAGAAGTCCTTCGGCTTGACGATTTCTCCGTTGAGCGTATACCATTTCCCGCTTCTGCCTACGTTGATCTTGCCCATATTTTCCTCACACCCACGGTGCCTCAAAGTGCGCCATGTCCGGGGGGACCGTCTTCCAACGTCCGCCCCATTTCATGCCGAGCGATTCGCCAATCTCGCCGAGTCGTTGCCATACCGGATCCGCGCCGTCCCATTTGAGCTTGTCTGGACCGTGAAGCTGATACTGATCGTAGGGTGCAACATCGATGGCGAGCGCGGCGGGAATCTCACCCTGCCAGCCCCATACACTAACGAGAGCGTTCTGATGATTGCTCGTCGAGACCCATGAGCGGTCGTTACGGACATCTTCCTCGTGCGCCGCCTGGGTTCTCCAGGTCTCGACGACCATCACCATGATCTGCGCCTCGACGCATTTGGCCAAGAAGCGGTCCACCATCGGCCGGAAGTCCGGATGGAGCAGGGCCAGGTCCCGGTACCGTTCAGCCATGCTCAGAACCCGTAGAAAAAGGCGAACGCTATCGATTGATCGTCCTGGAAAGAGTAGATTTCGAAAGCGAGATTCCCAGGCCCCAGCACCCCCATATCGCCGCCGAAGACTAGTCTCACATCGAAATCATCGGTGTAATCACCAGACCCACCCTCGGCCAAAAGAATATCGGTCCCGCTGTACATCCGCGAAACAGATCCGCTTTGCAGGATGTTCAAGGGTATCGCGCTGATCGGTATCCGGCTCATGCTCCAGAGCCGGTAGTCGACTGACGACAAAGATTGAACGCGCATGCTATTCCCGAACTCCTCTTGTCCCAGGATTTGAGCAGCGTGGCCTTCAAATAATAATCCAGTCGATGCCCCTTCTTTTATAACAGGGAGTCCGATTCCATGCCATTGAACCGCCACGTAAAGTGCTTCGGATGAGAATGTAACGGCCTCCTGGTCAAAGAACGACCCGAACCCGATGGCAGCGGTCGTAAACTGGAACCGCACCTTCTCGTCTTCGGCCGGTTGCGTAGCGGCAACCTTCTCGTCTTCCGGTTTCTCGCGACCGCGTTTCTTGTCGTATCCTTGGGCGAACAGCGGGCCGCTAAGCAGAAACAGAAAAGCAGAAACAAGAAAACAGATCAGCAAACTCGAGCCCCTGAACCCTCCCCCTCTTTTTGGAATCACGAATTTCTTCTGGCTGACGAACGGCGTATTTCTTGCTACTCCATAACCGACCACCGCCATCGCGCCGGTCAGAACGCCTGTGATTGCGCTGAGGTCGATAGGTACCCCCACCAAGTCCGTCATCACCAGCGTAACCCAGGTCATCAACGATCCGGCCGCCAGAGCAAGGATGGGAAGCACCCACGGATACGTGGTCTTCAACCACGGCATCACATAGTTCTTCAGCACCTGGACAGCCATCAACACGCCGACGCTGTTGATAGCTAAGCCAATTATTTGCGACCAGTCCATCATTCACCTCCATTTTTCATGCGGTATGGACACGCGAACGTATCCACACTCTGGTTTAACTTCCGAAGCTCGTCAAGCATCTCACCTTGTACTTTCGTCAAACTTCTAGGCACATACCAAATCGGTGTGCCGTCCTCGTCGAGTTGGTTGTGTTGTTTGCTCAAGTGAGTTAGCCGTCCCCGGTCGTCAGCCGTGAAAGTGCCGTTGCCGTTCTTCCTCACGCCTCGTGTCTCCAGAAATTTCACGAGCGCGAAGATGACCCCAGCGAGAACACCGACAACATAGACCGGGTCGAGCCCTGCGGGAGGAACAGCCTGAAGAATGTACATGTCTTCTCCTACGTTATGTCGAGACCTACATGATTGGCCAGCGAATCCCGCTTCGCCTCCGTCGAGATCGCGTCCTTCACGAACAAGTTGACCTGCTCGATCATGTGCCGTTTCACGAACTCGCCGTCTGTTTCCCCGGGCGGCTTTGCCCCATACCGGATCTCGAATGAATGAACGATCCGCGGAACGTCCTCGTTGTCTACCTCAAAAGTAATTTGCGCCATTCTAGCCTCCCAAGAATACAAACCGTGGCCGCCGAAACAACATGTCCGCCACGCGCTCGAGCTCCCTCGCCGAGGGCCAAGGACGGACACCCGCCCCGCGAATAAGACCTTTTATTGCCGGATACAGCTTGGATACCGGCTCCGATAGTAAGCAGTTCCCGAAGAGCCCGTTAGCAATGAGAGGCGGTAGCCACTGACAGCCGAACCTTACCAGACCGCCGCCGCCGCCGAATTCTATTTCGAAGTAAACTTCAGAGTAAAATCCGCCATTGCCCCCGGTTACGTTATTGGACTCCATCGTACACCACGCCGTATCCACTTTTGAAATGGTCCAGCCGACATGATCCAACGCTTCATTGTCATCGCTCCAACCTGCTCCCGGTGCTCTGTATGTGCCAACATCAGCAGACGCTCCGTCGTCAATTCCTAATCTAATGGTGACACCCGCGCCAGTCCCTTCTCTGGCAAACGCCCGAATCCCCAGGACAGGATCGAAGCCGCCAGTCACAGTGCTGAGGTTACATTGCTGTATGGCGTCGGCGGTAAATTTTTGTATGTATTTCGCATCCGTCCCATCGGTAATGGCGTCCTTCCGAGAGGGACCGCCGCCAATAATGGCCCAAACAGCATTCTTGTCACCGGCCGGATCGATCTGATCTACAGGCATAATTCCTACTATTTGATGCTATCGTGACTCAAAAGAATTTCTTGCGGCCGCTGAAACGACAACACCCTTATGCCTACTGTTGGATTTCTCGCCCCGGCTGTCGCCGCCTGGTCGCAGTCGATTCCTATTCGGGCATTGGTAACGCCCGTCCCGAAACCTCCCGCGAAACATCGGTATTGATATGTCCCGTCCGGTTGTTCTCCGCCGCTTCGTTCGCCGACCGCCACTTCCGGCTTTGTTGTGCACATCGAATTCCATGCCGCTCCGCTCCATTGATTCAAGTCTAAGATCATGGGCTGCCCGCCGGCGTCGGAAACACATTCGATCTGTATATCTTCGACGACGAAGGGACGAGAGAAGGAATGCGCCCATAACTCTGTCCCGGCCCCAACAGGATCACCTGCAATCATGGGACATAGATCTGATCTCACGATTCGCGGCCAGAGCGGTTTCGGCGGAGGAATAGGACCCCATACCACCGAAGGCATGTTCAGAATGCCGAACCCAGCAGCGCCGACCGACATCACAGCGCGCAGATAGGTGGCTGCGCCATCTATAGTGTGTGTTGCCTTAAGCCATTGCCAAGATGAGTCCCCAGTATGCGATGTGCTCCACGTCGTGGCTGTTCCGTCTTGGAAGCCGATTTGGCAATTTGCAACGTCAGAGTAGACCCATGCGCCTATTGAGAAGATCTCGCCATCGAAATAGCCGTCATAATCCGCCGCCGGTAGGATGTATTGATGAAGCTGAGCAAAGGCCGCGCCATAGGTGAGCTTGGCTGCCATTTTTCCGATCTTGACAGGGCTGGTCACGCGTGCGATCACAGCCCCCGCGCCGCCGATGTCCCAATGAGCAGGAGCGGATCCGCCGCCTGCCGGCCAGATCAGGAACGTCGGATCGGCTAGAAGGTTGACATTGTTGAGCGAGCTTTCGACCACGTACCTCTTCGTCGTGTCCGCCCGCCATCTCGAGACCGTCCCGTCATAGATCAGGATCAGCCGATCGGCGAGCGTTAATATGAGATCTTGTCCATCAGTCGTGATGATACGGTTACTTGATGTTGAGTTCGCGTTTTGATGGCTCAACGTGACGGTCTCGACAAGGGGTTCGATGGTAATCTTTGAGCCATCGACATTGCCGCTATCAATGAGCGCCCCCGTTATAGTGAGGGCAGACGCATTGCTGCACAACAGATAGGCGAATGGGCCGTCAAGTGCGAAGTTGTTCTGAGTGCCCGTGAGTACTGTCGCCTGCGTCCGCAGACTCTCATTGAGATGGTCGCGGATGTTCGTGTTCATTGAGGCGGCGGACACGAGCTCGCCCGGTATCCAGGTCTTCGGCGCCCAGATGAATGCAAGAAGCAGCATCACAGAAAACCAAAACCAATACTCATTGGAGATTTCTATAATCATCATTTTAACCAACCAAAAGAGTGACAAGCATTCACAAACATCCAAAACAGGAAAACAATTACTATAATAGAAACTGAATACTTCTCACGAAAACGAATACCAGTCATGGCGTCATGACCTCCGGCGATTGGTTTTCTTGTTCGAGAGCTTCTACCGTTTGCCTCCAGTCCCAATTCTGCTGATCGCGCCGCACCCTTTTCAGGAGCAGCTTTTCGATGGCCTCATACTCTTTTGGATATTCGACCTGAGTTTTATGGTAGAGGGCCCCGCATTCCCCGCAATAAGCAACACCTATCTCTGGCCGCGTCAGCATTCCCGTGCGACACCAAAAACAGTCCGCTATCCAGCGACCGTGATTGACGCGGGCTAGCGCCCTCTCTGGAGAGTCCCACGGGTCGCCACCGCGTGACGTGACGTGGAACTTCTGCCAAGCGAGATATTCCTCCGCTGTTGAAACGCGGCGCCCCGGCTCCAGGAGAAGTTGCTCGGGGCCCAGCAAGAAACGGTATCCGGCGAAAGGCCTCATGCCCGCCATCTCGTTCATCGTCATCTCGCTCATTTGGCGACCTCTGGGACGGGAACATCGCGCGGAACCACTAGATGCACGAACTGAGGATGCTCGTACTGATAAATCAGCACTCGGTCGACACACAGCTCGAGCCACGCGCGCAGTCTCTTGTTGTCCTTCTCGGGCATCTCCTCGAATCGGCGGACCGAAATGATGGCGATGGCGAACCGTTGACCGGGAACGATGCTCCCGACGTCTTGAATCGTCCCTAGCTTAACGCCGTTCCACACTCGCCTATCTCTCCGGCGCGAGTCTGACTCTATGCCGACGCCTCGGCCCAGTTTCCGGAGGAGCTCGCCATTGCCGGCGCCGAGGTCGATGATAGCGCGACCATTTCCTGACATTCTCAGTGCGGATAGAATTAACCCGTGGCCTTCATCCATTGCCTTGCGCGAGGTGAAACCGTTGTCTGTCCACAATCTTTCCGACAATCCAGAGTGCTCCAGGGCGGACCAGTCCGTAGCGGACCTATCAGATCGGCTTTTATATGGAAACCGGAGACCATAGGCGCCGGCCTCCGGGTACGATGTGCCCCCCCGGCGAATCTCGCGGAGCTCGTGCTCGACGTCGGAGCGGAAGTTGAGCGTTACGATAGGTGTCACGACCTCGCCAATGCCGTTGAGCGAGCTCCAGAGCATCGGCATCGATAGAAGCTCGTCCGTCCACTCGCGCTCGCGCTGTGGTATGAGCCTGCGGAATTGCCGCCCAAGATTGATTGTCTCCTCACAGCGAAAGTGGCACGGCATATGAGGGACGTATCGGACGCCGAGCCACCGAAGCAAGATGTTCGCCTCCACCGGTCCGTCCCCGTGATCGGCCATCTGCCATGTGGGATCGACAGATCCAGCTCCCCACGTTGCGGCAAAGAAGCGCCGGCAGCACTCAGGATATCCGAGGAGTTGACCGATGGTATCGTCATCGTCTTTCTGCCATGCCTCGATGAATTGTCCCACCTTGCCTGGTGTCGTGAGCACAACGCGATACTCCCAGCGATCCCCCTTCCGGGCGACCGTGCTCGCCGAATAGCTCTCGGTCAGACCCTCGATGCTGACTGGTGTCGCGACGAGCCCGATCTTTGCGGCACGCTGCGCCACTTCCGGTAATTGTTCAGGGGAGATGACCTGGAGCGCCGCGGATCGGATCTCGCCAACGCTCGCCCTTTCAGCCGCGGCGAAGTGTTTCCCGATGGCGACAATCCGTGGCTCCCAGAGGGCGCGCGCCTCGGCGCTCACCCATTGAGTTCTCGCGAAATCAGGCAGGAAGGGCTTAGGCATCGGTGTGATCTCCGTGTGAGATTTTAGGGCGGGCAACATCAGTGTGGTCTCCATGAGCAACGTCACCATGCTCCCGATTTCCACCCTTGATGGGCGTGCGTGTGATCCACGTTGGATCCCCGGCGCTGAAAGCCTCAAGCATTTTCTTCTCCGTGGCCTCCCGCCGAGACTCGTCCGAGCTGACCGGGCGAAATCCCAAGGACGCGAGATCGGCCTCCATGCTGCCGAAAACGCGCTGCAGTGTGCCGCAATGCTCCGTCTTCCGCCGCCAGTCGCGGCCTATGCCTTGCCCCGGGCAACTTCCCTTGCACGCATACCAGAAGCGGCAGTCCTGGCAGCCACCGGCCTCCTGCGGCACATGATAGAGCGCCAGCGGCCGGACCATAAGCTCGCAGTCTGCCTTCTGCATTTCGACACCTGCCTTGTTGGTGCGGCCACAGTTGACTAGATGCCCTTGCCCGTTGATGCCCCGCACGGCCCTCGTCGTGTAGGGATCGCAGGCGTGCCAATTGCAGGTCGTCGAGGCGTCATTGCCTAGCAAAAGCTGTGCCATGTCGGTGATCGGCTGAAACCGGAGCTGCCTCAAATGAGGTTGCAATTCGGCGCATGCCATTAGGGCCTCTGCGTTTTCCACTTCCGAGAGCGCCCACTCTTTGCGGACAGCCTCATCCTCGATTTCCAGGAGGTGGAGGTTGACGTGCCTCAGCCCGCGGCTATCCAGGTCCCGGTACCACTCGAGGAGGCGAGGGAGCCTGTCAGGAGCGGCATTGCCCCGGCTCAGCGTCGTGATCAAGCTCAACGAATGACGCTCCTCGAGCAGGCGATGGACGACCCCTAACGCCTTCTTCGTGGCCTCGCGTGTCTTCTCCGGCGACCCCGCCCAGCGGATGTCGTTGAGCTCGCCCGGGCCCTCGAGCGAGATGCCGACGGATACTTTATATTTCTTGAACATCTCGAAGTGGCGTTCTGTGACCGTCGTCGCCGATGTCTGGACCCCGTTCGCCCCGAAGCGCTCGAGCCCCCAGCGCCAGAGCTCCTCCAGGTCGTCGATCGGCATCAGGAGCGGCTCGCCCCCAAAAACCGAGAATCTGTGGTTCTCCTTGGCTAGCGCCCGCTTCATCGCCTCCATATCGTAATCGGCGCTCTCTTGATTGCCGGCATCCCGGATCGGATTCTGATAGCAGTGACGACAAGAAAGTGAGCAGCGGACGCTGAGAGGCACCACCTCTATGGTCATTGACTTTTTCCCCGTATGAGCGTAGAATCTCCGTCATGAAGGCAAAGATGAAGACGCATTGCAAAAGAAGGCATGAATTCACGCCGGAGAATACCATGATCTTGACTGCAACCGGAGAGCGTCGTTGCCGCATGTGCAGTCGCGAACGGGACCGCAAACGTTATGTGAAACGTCCTCCGCGTACCCATTGCAAGAACGGCCACGACATTCGGAAGGAAGGGCGATATCCGAGCGGGGATTGCCGCGCTTGTATTCGGGAAGCTGCGGCACGCTGGGCGCATTCGAACCGGGTTCGCCACCTGGCCATGAAGGCAGAACGCCAACGGCGATACATGGCGAGGAAAGAGCGCCGAGCCTATGAGCCGCGGATAAATCCCTTGAAAAGGCCAGGGCCAATTGACCTCACTGGGAAAAAATTCGGAAGGCTCACCGTGCTCGGGTTGTCTGCTGAGCGAAAAGGAAGCAGCGGCCAAAGCATCTGTCAATGTGATTGCGGGTGTGAGGTTGTCGTGCGCACAGCAAATTTCTTGAGTGGCAGTACGAAGAGTTGCGGCTGCTTGAATAAAGATGGCTCCACCAAAAAGGGCAACCCTACACATGGCGGGCGTTATGAGCCTCTCTATCAATTGTGGCGCCACATTAAAACGAGGTGTTTCAGTGTCGAGAGTCCGGGCTACATTTGGTATGGCGCACGCGGAATTACCATGCATAAGGCCTGGATCGATAACTATCCCGCATTCAGAAATTGGATCCTCGGGAACATTGGCTCGCGGCCCAAAGGATTCACAATTGACCGAATTGATAATGAGGGCCATTACGAACCCGGCAACCTTCGCTGGGCGACGGCATCCGAGCAGGCCTATAATCGCCGGCCGAAAAACGCTCATACCTAACCTCTCGTTTTTCAATTTTGATCCCCATGCTCGCTGTCTGAATGGGAATCGCCATGTGGAATGTCAACGTGATCGGTGTCCGTGTGGCTGTCAGTATGCGCAACATCCGCATGGGCCGCGTCGGCGTGGCCGTCGTCGCCATGGGAATCGGAGTGGTCGATATCGACGTGCTCAACATCATCGTGGTCGTCTTCATGAGCAACGTCCACGTGGGCGAAGTCGTTGTGCGAATCAGAGTGCGCCGTATCTGTATGAGCGTCTACATGTTCCGCATCTGAGTGAAAATCGGCGTGAGGATTATCGAGATAGTCGTCCTCGTGCGCAGAGCCTTCGCCGTCGTCGTGATCATCGTGAAAATCTTCGTGGGGCGTGTCCCTATGGGTGTCAAAATGAGCAGAATCGGTGTACCAGGATTGAGCCGCTACATCCGAATGAGAGTCCCTGTGGCTAACATCCGTATAGGGCTCATCGTCGTGATCGTCGGAGTGCGCCGTGTCAGAATGCACCGTGTCGCCGTGGCTATCGGAGTGAGCACTATCCGCGTGGGCGTCGTCGGCATGCTCAATATCTGAATGGGCATCATCGTGCGCCGTATCTGTGTAGGCTCCATCGCTGTATGAGTCGGCATGGGCAATGTCGACATGCCCCACGACTAGGCCGAAGCCGAGCACCGTTGTCTGGTCCAGCTCGCTACGCCCCGGAACCTCGAGCAGCCAGAAGAGCTGTCGACTGGTCGGCGCCAATCCCCATGTGATAGAGAGATTATCGCGCGCATCGATCGTCATGCTCACGCTTTGGATAAAATGACCGCCCGTCGGCTCGACTTCGAATCCCGTCATCTGCTCGACGATATCGATTCGGTCAGAGATCTCGCGTGCCAGGGCGCGATCGGCAAGCTCCTCGTCGGTGCGGGGAACGAAGATGGTCGCACTTTGGACGATTTTCTCGACGTCTTTATACAAGCTCAAAAGCCAGATCGCAATCTCTTCGCCAAGCGCAGCATCGTCTTGATACGGCATGTCGGCGGTCGCTGTTGTTCCTACGCTGATCTGCGCCTCATCATCTACGGCTTCGAGCACAACGGTCTGGTAGTCGTATATTCCGCGGCCGCGGAGCTGTAGCAATGTGATCCAGACCGTGCTCGTACTGCTGTTTTCGATCAGGACTCTCGCGCCATTCCCCCCGAAATTCACCGTGAGCGCGACGGAGGCGGTCTTGTCTGAGCCGGCGCCATCCGACTGAGAGTTGGCCACATAGTCTGTTGAGGCGACAGGTGTCACCATGTCGGTACCGCCGACGCGCGCGGCTTCCTGGTTTGGGTCGCGGTACGGCCCAAGGATTGTGACCTCGCTTTGTCCCCCGATTTGGAGCGGATTGTCAAGGCGGAATAGCACCGTCGTTGCCGCGGCGTCGACAAACCGCGGATGCGTTACCACTTGTACGCGACTCAACGAGTCGTCACGCGACACCGGAATCTCGATCCCTGTAATCTCCGACGTGTCGGTAAAGGTGGCTATACTGCCTTCCGAGATGGCACGCCGATTGCGGCTCTCGAAAACAACCGTCCCATCCGCCTTCTGGTATATGTACGCGAGCTCCGAGAGCGCCAATTTTTGGAGCTCGGAGAGCACGGACGATTTCTCGTCCTGCGTATTGTCTAGCGCGTATTGATATGTATCCGGGCTCTCGTCGACCTCGAGCGCGTCGGGCTCGAATGGCACCGACCCCAGAAGAGTCTCGAAGATCTCATCTGCGCGTTTGGAAAGCTGCACGGGGATTTCGGATACCTTCGCCCGGGCGGCGTCGTCCATCCAATCGACAGACTCGATTTTCGTCGTTCGTCGTTCGTAAATTCCGGCGATCGGCCGCACGCTGTCGATGCGTCCACGGTGTCTCGTAAAATTGCGCCCGACGAGGGCCACGGCTGCTTCATCTGCCACCGGACCGGCGAGGCCAGGGAAGAACGTGACGGAAGTTGCCGGATCTCCTCCACTATCTACTACATATTGGCCACTGACGCCGGCGAATGTAATCAGGTCGCCTATGATAATAGCGTCAGCTCCCGTATCAACTGCAACGGTCGTCGTCCCCGCAGCATAGCCGGCGCCATTGTTTACCAAATATCCCGTGCCGTCCCCCTGTGGATTGCTGGTCGTCAGGCGAATCCGCACGCCGATACCGAGGGCGAAGCCGCTCCTGCGGTTGGCGTGGTTTAGTGAATATTGGCCCTCCGGGTTCTGATTGACGAGCTCGAATTTTGCGCTCCCAGCGGACGCGACACGGTCGGCGATCCCGTTGCCGTTGATGCCGTACTCAATCTCGATCGGCTGATCTCCGAGCTCCGCCGAAACGTCAGTCCAGCCCTGGCCTCGGCCAGAGAACTCGAGCTCAACAATCGTCTGGATCGGCATTGTCAAACACCACAGCGTAAGCAGACTCTTGGTTCGCAGCATTTACACCGACTATGAATACCAATAGCACACAGCCAAAAACATTTACGAATTGACCAGAACCAATAACCGACACGCCCACCGCCATGCCAGTAAAAACGGAGTTCACGTGGCAAGGAGCATTCCGTCCCGCACGGCGCGTTGTATCGCCTTGGGCAAACCATCTAGTTTCGAGCCGATTCTCTCGAACCGCTCCGCGAGAACATCCGAATCTCGAGAGGGCCCACGTTGCCGCGCAAGCGCGCCGGCGATTTCCGTGGCAAGTTGATTACCGCCACCTTGCGGAATTATTGCCTCACGTCCGTGCAATGTGGCCAAGCTCGAGGCCCCGAAATCTTGGAAGTCCAGATCTTTCGTGCCTAACTGAAAGCCCTGAGATTTGATCTTCATGACGGTGGCAAAGCCTGCGGCGATCGCGCCTGCCATTGCTACGAGACCAGCAGGCCATCCATACATTGCAAGGGATTTGGCGGCCGCCAGATAGGTAGATATGATTGCTTGCCCGACGGCGAAGACTTTGAACTTCCCGCCGAGTTGAGCCATGGAACCCATAGCTCCTGCAACCGTTTCCGCATCCAACGATTTAAATGTAGCGGCCGTTTCTCCCGAAGCCAATCGCCGCGCTTCTTGCATTTTTATCTCCGCCTCTAGAAGAGCCTTCGCAGTAGCTAAGCCTGACGCTTTGATGGTCTTGTAATCCTTCTCGGCTTGCTTGGCTGTCTCTTCCAACTGTGCTCGTGTCGAGATGCCCATGGCCTCAAAGGCCGCGGCCACACTGGCCGTATTGGCGGTGGCAAGGACTGACATGTTATCGAGCCCTACGCCGAATATTCCAACTTCTTCGGTATTCCCTGCTACCTTTAGTCTGAATTCCTCAAGAAGCGCATTCAAGCCCGGAATGCTAGCCCCGAGGTTCTCGTTCGCCACCACCCCTTCGACTTCGGCTTGATTGAGTTCACGCTGACTCAGCCCTGCGTTGACCATCGCCAAACTGATTGTATCCAGATGGACGCTGGCGGTACTCAGGCTCAATCCAAAAGCGTCATTGCCGGCCGCAGCGATCGCGGCGTCTGTTATCTCCTGCTTTAGTTGTGCATTTAATGCCCCTGTGGCGTCTGCCGCCGTCCGCGCCATCTCTGCTTGAAACTTCCAAGCGGCCCCCAAAACAGGAATGCTCGCCCCGACTTCTAACATCGTCGCCAGCATGCCCACTAACGACTCGGCGAGCGTAACAAAACCTATTTGAACGCCTAGAACCACGGTCTTGATGGCGGCGAAACCTCTCGACACAAACCCTGCCACGGTAATACCGGCTTGGCCGAACTCGATCGCCACCAAAGCCGCCCGTTCGATTGTATTGACGATGTCGAGGATTAGATCCTGCTGTTTGCCGCCGAAGGCAGATACCACGGCATTGCCCGCAGCTTGCATGCCAGCCATCAAAGGCGGGGATTTCGCAATCATCATAGCCAGGCTGTCGGTTATGTTCGTCACGAAAACTGACGCGCGCTGAACCTGATCGCCGAAAGTGATCTGAATGCCGCCAATCTGGGCGACCTTCACGCGAGCCGCCTCGAGTGCGGCCTCATAAAAAGCGGTCTTTTTTTCCGCCTCGGTGAGTTGCGACACGGATTTTCCTAGCTTCTTCGCATAGGCTGCATTCGCATCGCCGAGCTTGACGGTAAGACCGAGGTTGTCCAGGATGAGCGGGCTCGAGCGCCCGAGTGCTACGATAAGGTCGTCAAGAGATTTCCCGGCGCCCTGTCCCATCGCCTTTCCTAGAACGACGGCTGTTTGAGCGAGTTCGCCCATGGAGCTATCGGTGAGCGGGAGTCCGAGTAAAAGGCCTTTATTGGCCGCCTGCATAATGTCCAGGTCGGTGATGAGGCCCTTTGTCGCCGTCTGCGTAGCGGCGAGCATAGCATCGCCAGATTCGCCGACTGCGGCGGCGAGAGATTGGAATCCCTTACTAACGGCCAAGATGTCCGAGCCGCGTTGACCGAGCTTGACGACGCCAAGCGCCAGGCCGGCAATGGCACCGGTCGTGGCAAGGGCGGCAGTCGTAACGGCCTTCAGTACTCCTGGGGCAGCTTTCCCAAAAGAAGCGAACACACTCTGGAGCCCCGTTGTCTTTCCCCTCGCTGTGTCCGCGGCGCTACCGATCCCGCGGAGGCCTGCGCGTGCCTTTTTGAACTCGGCCTCGGTGAGATTCTTGGCGCTGATCTTTATTACGACTTCTTTTTCGGCCACGCTTTATCTGCTCCCTGATAATCGCTAGCGTCGTCTGTTCCAATACATCGAGCGCCTGCATTGTCTTAGCCGGCTGATCGGAAATGCCGCCGCCAGCCGGTAGAGCAACGCGCTCAACATTGACGGCTCCGCTCCATCCGTCCGAACCGACCCTGTGTGTTTGCGCAAACAAGTCAATCCAGCCACGCACCTCTCCAGTCAGTCTAAGGACGGGACAGGATTCGAGGGCAATGTCTCCGTCGATCCAGACAGCGTTATTTGAGCCGCCGCATCCCCGTTGCCCGCAGAGCCCCCGGTCACGGCAAGCTCGGCAGTCGTCCCTTGTTTCCGCCCAGCTCGACCCCGACGACGCCCGGTCGAGGAACGCGAGGAAGCGACAGGCGACCTCCAGGTTTTTTTTTGCTCCGCGTTTAATGTGTTTTCCTGCCGCACAGCCTCAAGGATCTGCTGTAATACATCTTGGCGTGCTCCGAATATCCTGAGAAGATCTATACCTGCGGTTACGCTCTGCTCCGTCCCATCGGCCATCTCTTCGATGAGACCGCGCTCCACGGTGACAAACTCCTCGTGGACATAGACCAGAAACTCCTTTGCGGCCGCCTCGTCCGCCTTCACGGCGGCTTCGTACCCCGCCCGTTCCTCTGGGGTCATATCGGCGAGCCTGTTCTCCGCGATCTTCTCAAGCGGAACCATGTACTCGCCCTGATCATTCTGCACTTGTTCGGGCCCAGAGCTCGCGCGTGAGATAAAGCGTAGATGAGTAGGCTCGCCAACCTTTTTGAATCGAGAGCTAAAATCGCTGAATTCCTCCAGGTCCATCCGCTTTATGCGCAGACAGATCTCCTCACCGTCGATGACCAGCTTCACTGGATAAAATGCTTTTACTTTCAAGGGTCCTCCGTGGGAATTTTAGAATTGGGGCTGGGCCCTTGATGTCGGATGCCCTGGAAAGCACCTTCAACATCCTTCACGCCCGCGCGGTGCGGCGGGGAGCCGCATTCGCGCCGCGTGGATCACATAATCGCTAGAGTCAGCTCGTCGTTCTCTTCGTCGGCGGATTCGAGTGCCGTGCCTTCGAAGGCCCAGGAGGTCTCCTCGTCAGGATCGTCGGTCTCCGGCACTTTGAACTCAACTACCGGGGCGTAGACTCCGACGATGTTCCCCTCTGTCCGCCCAGTCTGTTTCAGCAACGATACATTCGTACCTGCTTCAGCCACATCGTAGAGCGTCGCCTCGGTCTCGGCGAAGGCCTCGATGGCAAAGGTGATCTCCCTCCGGCCATTACGATAGAGCTCAGTTCCGCCGTTGACGCCGTATTCTTGGTTGCGGACCATGAGCCCGTTCCCGACGGTCACTTCGAGAGTTTTGAACAGATAGGGCGCGCCATCGATCAAGAGCTCGCCAACGAGGCCACTTGGCGGATTGCCTCCGACCTTGGTAAATGTCGCTGGCGAATCCTGCGTCGTCCCTGTCAGCTGTTCTTTCGCCGGACCAGAGGCCGTCGCGCGCGGCTCTTCGTTTGCGTCGAAGGCCATCGCCAGTTCATTGACGCCAGCGCCGAGGAGCTCGCGCCTGAAGCCCGGCAGGTAGTGCGCAATGCAGAGCGAGATCGCGAGGTCAGTCGTGAGCTTGTAGGTGATCCCGCCTTTGAGGGCGTCTCCCTCGCTAGGAGCGCCAGGAAGCGCCGGCACCCAGGTTAGAGCTGCGCCAGTGACATCGGTCAGGATTCGCACGTATGGTGAATCATCCCGACCGGCTACCGTAATCAAAACGGCATCGCCTTCCGCGAGAGTTCCGGCGCTCGCAACCGTTGCTGTGGTAGTTGACGGCGTTGGGGAGGCCTCCACCGTTGTATCAAGAATGACATTCGTCAGACTTCCGAAGCCGGCTTCGAGGATGGGATCGATCTCAGGAAGAGTGTTGAGAGTTCCGGAAGGGCGCAACAGCGCCACGAGCGACGAGAGCTCGGCGCTCTTCTTGCGATCGAAACGGTTGACGGGGCCCGGTGACACCTTTTTTTCTGGGCTTGTGACGCGGTTGAATGGATCGTGGGCGAACCCAAGCTCAATATGCCGGAGTGCGTTCCCCGCGGCGAGGCATTGCTCAACGCCGTAGTTGTCTTCTGTCACCAAATATAGCTGGCCTTTACGGCCGATCGGTATTGTCATTATCCGTCTCCATTGGGATCTCCGTAAGTGCGATGCTCTCGAATCTCGCCCTTGACCAGCGCCCAGACTTTTTGGCCTTCTAGCTCGTGCATCTCACGCTCGAGAATCCTGGTGTCAGTCGCTAGCGCGTTCCGTGTTGTGTCTGCGGCGATCGCCTTTTCAACATCAGCACATAGCCTGTGATATGTCTTCAGCATCGAGTCATCGTCCGTCGGGTCCGTATCATTCACAAAATGGATGATGAACGGCATAAGCAAACGGACCTGTTCAGCCGGGAAATACTCGTGCTTGTCAGGCAAGAGTTCCAATATCAGATACGGCCGGAGGGGCAGATCCCCGATGAGTGACTCCACGTCGTGATTCGCGTCGAGCTTCACGGCAAGGTTCTCGACATCGTGATGGTATCCGTTCGCCACAGAGATAGACTTCAGTGCCGCCTGGAGGTCCTGCACGATCCGGAATTCCAATGGTTCGTTCACGCTTACTCCATAATGCGGTCGAGTAGTCGATTCAGCTCACCCAAGAGTTGCTCTTCGCCTCGCGCTGCGATTTCGCCCTCATGCGCGACGAATACACGGCCAACGGACGGCCCGTAGAGTTGGCTAATCGGGCCACGCTTCGTGCCTTCTCGCTTGAATACCCCACGATGGCCAGTTGGCATCGTGGCAATGAATGCGCTAGGTATACGTGAGCGCCCGCCTTTCCCTCGGGCTGTCACGCCTCGGCCGCGGCCTCGAGATGGCTCCGGACCCCGAGCTCCGAACTTGATGAGAGGAATCCGCTTGAGACTGGCCCTGACTTCGCCAGTCAACGTCTGGCCTGTCGGCTCTTTGCGGCGAATCCGGGTGCGGACATCTCCGATCTTCAGGCCCATGTCTTTCGCGCAAACACGGTTCGCGGTCGTCTGCGCCGCCCTTGTTCCGCGCTTCGTTGCGCGGAGTAGGGCGATCCCTGTCTGTTTCGGAAAATTGTCCAGATAGTCGCCCACCCGTATCGTGTCTATGCGGATGCTGATTCCTCCGCTACGGCTTGCCATCAACAGGTCTCCGGTGTGACGATTACGCGGATATGGTCGCGCTCCGTGGACTCAATGCCATCGATCTGCCAATTGCCCGACACGCCGCCGATTGTCTCTGACGGAACAATGATCGTTTTTCTTGGCACATCTGTTACTTCATCCAGGCGGAGCGCTAAGATGCGCCTTGGCTCTCGGCGGTTGATGTCCCGGCCGGTCGGGAGATCCTCGACTAACGGCCCGAGCCAGATCGCGCTCGTTGCGATGGCCGTTTCGCCAGGTGGCGTCACCGTCACGGCAATGCCGTGCGCGTCGAAATTCAGGTCCCGGACGAGCGCGCGCAGGGGCTGTAGGTCCATCGTTATTCTGCCCCATAGGCAAAGAGGTCTACGATCTCCTCGACCTTTTCCTGGATTACCTCATCAGACGCGTTTAGAATTGACGATACAGGTGTGTCGCGATTTGAGGCAATGAGGACGGGAAAGAACCGCGCCGCTTCGCTCTCTGAATTCCCCGGGTCACTCATTACACTTCGCGCCCATATGAGACGATTGGCGTGGTTCTCTGCGTCGAAAGCAGGGTCGGTGTCCTCGCCTTGAATGATCTTGTCAATGACGATCAAGATTGATATCTGGACCTTGTCTTTCAGCGGCTGGCTCCCAAGCGCAATCTTTAGATCATCGTAAGAGCTCGTTTGAGCGGATGCGAAAGCCGGCACGACAAGAAAAATGAGCAAACATGCTATTCGTTTCATCGGACAAATCCTCTCAATGTATTCTCATTCTGCTCCCCATGCCTCTGCCGGGAGTCATGGCGGCGAATGGGATAAAAGGGACAGGGCCGTCGCTGTAGAGCGGAGCGCCATTGATGGTGAAGTCTCCGCCAGTGCCTGAATTAATTCCGCCGTTTTTGACTCTTTCGCGCATATAAATAATTGGGGCGGTTCCGGTTGGCAAGGATCCATCAACACCAAGGAAAACCGGATTTCCAGACCTGTCTATGAAAAGACGGCGATTTGATTCTATACTGATGTCGAGGTATTCGAGGGCGAAGTAGAATTCGGAGAGAGCGCCGTTGAATGGAAACGCACCGGGCACAGATCCTGCTACTGCCCAATTTGATACAGTATAATCTATTGTATCGTCTATGAGAATAGCAGGAGTATCACCAACAGATGCGTCATCTACATAAATATAAGCCTTAGCGTTGGCCAGACTCCATGAAAACAATGCATTATGCCAAGTGCTATCAGCCGTATACGTAGAAGTACTATATTGCTCAAGAACCCGAACGCCTCCTACTTTCTTCAATAATATAACCAGCTTGTTATTGTTAAAACGTATGACTGTACAAGTACTGCTAGTGCTGTCAAGTAAATACTGATAGGTGCCATCCCCCCCATCCAGGCGAAACCAGAACGAAACCAGCCCCTCCTTCCCATCAGATGCCCCGGTGAGCCCGCCCCCCCGCGTCAGGTCGTCATTCGTACCATCGAAGTCCCCAATAGAATGAGGGAAATAAGCGGTATTATCCGCTAGTACTAGCGGCAAGCATAGAGCTAATATGCCGATGGCAAGGAACAGTCTTCGTTTCATTCTCTACCTACCTGAAGACTCCGCGAGCCGAGAAGCTGTACGTCGGCGCGCTCGCGCCAGTAATCAAAACCTTGATACGGATCTGGCTACCCATGGGCCGGTAGGCTTTGAGATTGTCGCCCATGGTTCCATCGGTGGAATTCTCGGGATCGGCCCACGCTTCGACGGTGAGTTGAGGAGCACTCCAATTATCGCCCGCCTCGATCAGCGCAGTCGAAGTCTGCATCCTCCAGCCGGCCAACATCAACATCCCCGGAGGAGTGGGTATCCAGTGATTGCCCACAGCCACGGCATAGGGGCCGATGGTATAGGTCTCGGTATTGCTGGCAGTCTGCACGGCAGACGAAACGGACCTAAACACGTTGTTGGTGCCGTCGTCGATATAGACGTTCGCGCGCCTATTAGCAACGCCCGCATCCGTCACGAGGGTTGCGTAGCCGCCCCAGAGTCGCCAGATAGTGTTGGTCGGTACCGTCTCGATGATCTCTATCCCGACCCCTGGATCGGTCCCGGTAAGAGAAAGATACCTGCCGGGGCCGTCCAGGTCGGATGTAATGACCGCCACGTTTGTTGCTGTGGAGCCGTTGTCGCTATTGGAAAAATGGAAGTTTTGGAGATCCGTCCAGGTCGTTCCACCGTCGTAGGTGGTTTGGATGAAGGCATCGATTTCATCATCCGGGTCTTCGAGCGTGAGCGCCGTGAAATCGAGGAGGATGATGGCGCTCTCGCCGAACGTCATCTTCTCGGCTAGCGTTGTGGCCGCAGAGAACGTCCCCGTGTCCGCAAAGACGAAATCTTGAGCGCGTGCATCGGATGCGAACAGGATCAGCGCCGAGATAAACAGGATGCGTGCAGCGATCGTTTTCATCATTGAAACCTCATGAACCCGTGCGAGGCGCCTAGATCCATGTAAGCCCTAGACCGCTACGGATTTCGGCGGTGTAGCCTCACTGATCCAGTCGCTATACTCTTCTCCCCCGTCGACCGGAGTGTCTAGATCGACGATCACGGCGACGCCAAATCTTCGGCTGTACCCATCCCTCACCTGGAGAAAGTCCAGGTCTTCCTCGTTGCAATGGATCGGCACTGCCGGCCGTTGCACTTTGACGACTTGAGCCGGCGCCGGATTCTTTACCTCAGCACTCTTTTTCTTTACTTTAGCCATCAGTTCTCCGTGGGCCCTATGCAGGCGCGCCGGCCTCGTGCAGTTTTGGCGTCAATTCGTGCTTCGCTCGAAGGAGTCGCTCATAGATCGGCAGCAAGTCCATCGTGAGCTTTTTCGATTCGGCCAGACCGTTGAACATGAACAGGGACGCGTCCAAAGCCGCAGGGCCGATCTCTACTTCCTTTATGGTCTTATTGTCCTGGTCCCAGAAAATCTGGTCACCCTCCTGGCGGAAGCCGATCGCCTCATGCTCCGTCTCGGAGAAGCCGAGCTCCATCTGTAGGTCTTTGACGACCCGCAAGGTCTCCAGATTGCCCTCGACCACGCCGAGAGCCTTGAGAAGAATTAACCGCTCCTTGACATCGAACTGCATCGAACCTCCACGCCCTTGACGGGCTCCTGTCTCAGGAGAAAATGTAACCGCCTAGTCCCACTCGCTGGCGAGAACTGCCGGAATGTAGTACATGGTGTCGCCGCCGCCGCCTGGGCCGATTCCGATCCGAAGGCCGACTGTGCCTGTCGGCAGCTCGGCGAGCCTTGTGCTGCTCAGCATTTTGGTCACGCCGCTCGTCGCCGTGAAGTCCACGAAGGAGAAAAAGGTTGCCTTGGTCTCGAAGGCTGCCTTTGCGGTACCGTCCCCACCGACACCGACGCGGACGCAGGACACGCGCGTTGCCGCTGACACGTCGTTGCTTGCCGGACAATTGATGTCAGCGGTTATGCAGGCGACGTTACCCGTTGCGGCGACGGCCGCGCCGGGGAGTTGGAGGTATCCGCCGAGCGCATATCCGGAACCTTGGATCCAGCCGGCAGCACCAAAGACGAGCTCGCCCTGAACACCGACAGGATTCCGAACCTGCACAGACGGGGCGCACTTGCCATAGAGCGCGGTGCTGTAGGTCTGGAGCACGCCGGTCGCGTTGAGCGTGATGGCCAGGCCCTTGCTGTCGCTCGAGACGGCGCCGCTGTCGAAGTATCCGCTGAGGAAAGCCCGGTTCGCCGTGTCGTCGACGATAGGTACGGCGTCGGTGCCGAAATGCCACGCACCCTCTGACCCCGACGGAAGCAAGAGCAGTTTGCCAGTGCTCGAGGGATTGGCCGCGACAGCCACCGCGACGCCGGCGAAGAGGCCACCCTTTACGGTCGTCATCTTCACGGCGGCCGCGTCCCAGTAGATCTCTTCGCCTTCGGCCCACGCCTGGGCGGAGACTTTCGTCACGTCGAAGACGCCCACGCGCTGTATGTTGACCGCGACAGTCGCTAGGACCGTCTGCGCGGCGATGCCGAGTATCTGGCCCACCTGAACCGGCTCGCCACTGGTGGTCCCCCCGGACGGCGCCGTGATTTCGATGACTTTGCCCGGCTGTATGTAATTCTGCATTTCCCTATTCTCCTCTTAAGAGTATGGTTATCCTCTTAACGCCTCGGCGCCGTTACGCTCCTGCGTCGATGAGTGCGCCGCGGTAATCTACAGCCGCGACGCCGAAATCGTGGCGAACTTTCCATTCGACACCGTCGATGCGCCAGCCGTTCTGCAACTCCATGAATGGTGACTGCTCGCCCTCGAGGAATGCTACCTCGATAGTCGGCGCAATCGCCGGGTCGGCGAACATGTAGCGAACCGTCCCGGACAGGCGCCCGGTGTCGATGATGTCGTCGAACAAGCCGAGAACCATGTTCGGCCGCTGGAGCTTGTTTGCCGTGTCGGGATCGTATTGCGCCTTGTTTATTACCCGCGCCAATCCCCCGAGGCCGGCGGGTACGAGCAGCTTCGTCGGTTTCAGATCCAGGATCTCATTCCCCGATGCGTCTGTCTGCGCTGCCATAATCACGCGATCGGCGTCGATCGCCGCCACGCTGAGCGCGGCCCCGGCACCGATGTTGCTATGGTCGACGTGGAACAGGACAACGCCGTCGTTCATTTCCGGGCCTGTGTTGGTGTTTTCCGCCAGGAGAGCATAGACCGCGGTCTCGATGGTCAATGCGGCTGCCCGACCGAGCGTCATAGCAACACCGTTAAACACTCCCATGTCGTCGTTGATGATCGCCTGCCTCGAGAGCGCCAGGATGTTGCCGTAGGTGAACGCCTGCTGTGTTTCCTTCGTGGCATCGGCCAGTTCTTTGTTGGTGAATTCGCCGCTCTCGAGTATTTGATCGAGAGCCCCAAGGAAGCCGAGCCGGTACCTGTTGTGGACGCGGAAATCGCTTACCGTGCCGACCGAGCAGAATCGCCGCCAAGTGTCCGGCGTGATCGCATACGCTACCAGAAGCGTTTTGTGGAGCGCTTCCTCGAGCGCCGTCGCGAAATCGCTCGTTGTCTGAGCCCCTGCTAGGGCCAGGAAATCGCCGGCGACCTGCATCTTTGTTCGGCCCCGCGAAGAGCCTGACCGGTTGCGCTCGAGACTCTCACGAGCGTGGTCGAGTAGCGACATGCCCCGGAACTCTCCCGGGTCGAGCTCGACCTTGAACTCCTCGTTGTCCGGCTGTAGCTTCGCGGCCTTGCGAATCATGTCGGTGACGCCTGAGCGTTGCCATAGAGCTGCGCTGATCCCCTTGACCCTCTTGTCGTGTTCGGCTTCGCCGGCCACCGCGTTCGGCCCATCGATGGGCGGCACGGGAGGCGGGCCGGCTGCGTCGGATTGCGTTGCGCGGGCGCCGAAAAGGGCTTCTCGCACCTTGTCGATGGAATCGCCCGCCTTGATCGCATTGTCTTCGATTCCGTTGGCTATTTCGGCGTCGAGCCCTGCAACTATCATGGTCTTGACGGCGCCCTGAATGGCCAGAACGCGGTCTCGCTCTGCCTTGACGGCGACTGCTGCGGTCGTATCTGCCGTCAACTGCGCATTTGGCTGTGGCGCCGGAGTCGGCTCCGTCGGAGTCGGTTCCGTCGGCGTCGGTTGAGCCGTTATTTTTACTTTCATTTTACCCTCGCTATTATTTGCGGGCTCGGTGCCCCCGTCGGTTCCGTCGTTCTGGGCTGGCTCGAACAGCGCCATGACTCGCTCGCGGTACTCATCCGGGATCTCGCCTAGATGTGAGAGTGCCTGTGGATCGACCAATGCCTGAGCCTTGACCGGCGCCGAGACGTCCGTCACGAAGCCATTTGCTAGGGCCTCGTCGGCATCCATCCATGTTGTGTCGTCCATGAGCTTGCCGATTTTATTCGCCGTCAGCTTCGAGACCCATCGATATGTGGCAATAATCGTGTTGCGGACCTTGTCCAGCACATCCGCAAGACTGCGCATCTCGCCGCTGTCGCCCATCCCGAGAGCGACCGGATTATGAACCATCATGAGGGCGTTGCGCGGCATGCGGATAGTATTGCCGGCGCTTGTGACTACCGTAGCAGCCGACGCGGCGAGCGCCTCTATTTCAACCTCGACGCTACGCCCCTTCTCCTCGCGCTGGCGACGGAGTGCGTTCGCGATGTGGATCGCGTCGAACACCTTCCCGCCGGGGCTGTTGACCAAGACGCGGATCGTTTTGATGTTGTCCGGAAGCTCGTCCAGCGCCTGCGCGATGGATTTGCCCGTTACAGCATCCTCGTCCCAGAAGAAGTCGCCGCCTATCGGGCCGAAAATATGGAGCTCGGCTGAGCTCTCATCTGCTTGAGCTTTGAACTTGTACCACGGCTCGCGGGCCGACTGCGTGCGTTTCGGTGCCATGCTCCATAAATAGCATGCCAAATTGGGCTGTCAATGCCCTATTTCCAGGGAATGGTACTAAAAGGGGAGAATTGGCATGAAATAGATCAGTCGCTGGTATCTGCTGGCAGCGCAACACGGGCAACATCGGTCGCACGGACACGTATGAGACCAGGGCTTGGCCCCACACGTAAGTGAGCGATAGCGCCTTTGCGGACCCATTGGCGGAGAGTTTCGGGATTCAAGTTGAACCGCTTAGCGACATTCGAGACACTCAGATACTCGCCGAGCTCGATATCGTTCGCGTCCGCGGGAGGTTCTGGTCCGGCGCCGTTCCCCGGCGCCGCATCCTGCTGAAATTGCCCTTGCGTTGTCATCTTCCGGGCGTCGGAATCCGTCGTCAAGCCGCGCCGGTCCTGATCCTCAAAATCGGCTTGATACTCATCCCAGAACTCGTCCGGCACATATCCTCGCTCACGCAGTGCCTCCGAGGGCGTCATGACGCCCGCCCGGATGTTGCGGGTGATCGCCAGCCCTTCTTTGTCGGGCTCGATCATGGGCAGCGGCGGAGCTGTCCAGCTCGTGCCCTCGATCGTGTCAAGCCCTGCTATGCTCGCGACCTGCATCGCCCAGCTCCACAAGGGATTGAGGAATTGTGGCACAAGCATTCGCCAGCGCCAGCCCTGGACGCGGCCCCAGTGCCGGAGGCGTGACATTCGAGCCGCGCTGAAATTGATATCGGCGTAATCGCCAGTGAGATCTTCAACGCTCACGCCGATCCCGGCGGCTATTTCGCGCAATGTAGTCTTTGAATAATCAGCATAGTCTCGAACTGACGGAGGATTGACGACATCCACGCTTCGGCCAGACGCTAGATTGAGAATCAACCCAGGCTCAAGTAAATCATTTTTTTCTTCGGCGGTATCCTCTGCTCCAAGTAGCGGCGCACTGCCGTCGGGATCTGAGCTGATTACGGCCAGACATGCGGCTATTTTCTGCTTCATCAGCGTCGCGTCTGCGAACTCGTCGAAGTCGTTGAAGCGGATCAGAACCGGCGCAAACCACGGTACGCCGCGGACTTGGCCCGGGCGTTGCGGCCGGTAGATATGCAATATTTCCGATGCCGGTACCCGCGTAGAAAGCCCGAATCTCATAGTGACTGTTGAGGTTATGATCGAACCGGGGTGCTCCGGGAATAGCCAATATGCTACGCGCCGGCCGATTGCGTTGAACTCGATACCGCGGATAATCTTGCCTCCGTTGGCCAAAGGCATGTGCTTTCCCGAGTCGAGATAGTCGGGCTCCAACACCTGGAGCTGTAGCGGGAGCGCCAATCCATCGCTCGGCCGGCGGAACCGCCGCCGTACCAGACACTCGCCCGACTCCACTACTGTGCGCATAACGGTATGCTCGATCCCTGCCAAGTCGCATCTGCCGTTGGCGTCGATCTCTGTGCTCTCTGTCCAGCGTCGCCATGCCTCATGTCGGGCAGACGGCAGGATCCCCCAGCCGACCGTGTCGTCAACGATCGTTCCGATCGCGGATTCGGCGTGGCCATTGTTCCGCACGAGATGCCGCGAGGCGTCGCGGAGGCGCGATATGGATAGGCCTGACGGAGCATTCGGGTCGCCGCTGGGGCGCTTCCACCCTTTGGTTCGGCGGCTAGTGCCAGCGGCCTCGTAGAAGCGAGAGAGAGCGGTAACAGCGATCCGTCCCCGCATCCGGCGGAGCTGCCGTTGCGGAGATGCCCAACCTATCGCCCGATCGAGCCAGTTCGCCTCAGCCATTACGCATCCTTTTTTGCTGTCAGGATATTCATTGCCTGCTCAAGGATCTGTGTATTTGTTTTATCCTGCGAGGAGCCGGGTCGGTCGAATTCGAGGATCTCCCGCGCATACCCGAGGAGTGACATACCGCGATATTGCACCGAATCGTTCTGCTCAGCTTCCATTACGTGCCCTTATCGGTGGCAGCAAGGCGGTAGGTGGGCGCGGAATCAACCTCGCGTTTCATGATCGAACGGAGCTTGATCATATCGGAAATCGAATTGAAGGTGACAGATTGGCCCTCGAAGGAGATCGACCGAGCCCCGCGGCCGTCCGCAATGGCCCGGTCGAGTGCGTCGACATCAGCCTGTGTGAACGCCATATTTCGCATATCATAACAGAAATCGAAACATAAGCGCAATTATTGCGCCAGTTCACTTCAACCACCCTCCCCGCTTCGGGCCAAGCCAGCCCTCCTGCTTCGGCTTCGGACGCGGGGGCGGTGCCGATGGATCCAAAATGCGCTGCGCCAGAACCGCGAGGTTCGGGTGTATGAGCTTGAGAGCTGCCAGAGCGTAGACGACGCAATCGAGCGCCTCGTTCCGTGGCCGCATCTGCTGCCATACCTGCCGGGGTACGCCCTTATGCCATGTCGTTACGAGTCGCTCACTCGTGAGCTGAGCCGCCAGCTCCTCGTCGGCCCAGTCCTGCAGCGGGACATGGACATACCCGCGCCCCTTCTCGGTGAGCCGGAACCGAGAGATCCAAACGGCTTTCGCCGAGTCAACGCCGATCGTGTACAGCGGTACTTTGCGTTTGTTCAGCCCCCACTTTCGCGGCGACGGCGAGGAGACTATCGGCCGCTGACCGTCGCGGCCGATAATGGCATAGACTCGGCGCGCCGCCTGTTTGCCGGCGTAGTCATAGACGAGAGTCGTCCGATGTCCCCCAGAGTCGACGCAAGTCGCTTGGATCGGAAGCCGCTGACCGCTGGGGTGTTGATACTCCCGATCGAGGAGCTCGTCGAGCATCTTCCACGGCTCCGGGTGAGACGTGTCCCCTGGTAGCGTTTGGCGGTCGATGAGCCAGGACTCCTCCCCGGGCCCCCATCCTACAACAAGCGCCTCGAGCCGGTCATCCTGGACGTCGACCCCCATCGTGACACAGGCCACGCCGGCGGGCGCATCGATTCCTTCCCCGTATTCTTCTCGTCGAGCCAGCAACGAGCTGGATTCCACGCCCTCGCCGGCGTCGAGCTCGATGGCCTCGCCGAGCGTCGTATTTTGCCAGGTGTGCATTAGACTCCGGTCGCCGCCCTTCTGCGCCTCTCGAGCAGCGAGAAAGTTGGAGACGATCTCCGGTAGCGACGACAGAGGCGAGTAGGCCTCCCATAAATGGAACGACGCAATCGAGCGCTCGCGCCTGTCCGGCTTCTCGGCACGCCATACGCCACTTTTGAGGCTCGCAACGCGCTCCGCATCGTCGATCGCGTAGTCACATTCCGGGCAATGTAGCCGGGCCGTGCTCGCATCGTCGTCAACCCACTTCACGTTGGCCCACCGGAAGGGATGCACGTAGCCACAAGACGGACTCGGACACGGCACGCAGAAACGCCTCCGATCTCCCCGGTGAAACCAAGTATCGATTGGCGCGCCCTTCAGCGTCGGCGAGCTCAACATCATCACGCGCCGGCGTCCACGATAAGCCGCCGTCCTCTTTAGCGCGATCTGAATGGTTGCTCCCTCACCGGGGAGCTCCGGCGGATAGCGGTCGATCTCGTCGAGGATCAAGAGTCGGATTGTGCGGGCGGCGAGGGACGCGGCCGAATTCGCACCCCCGATGGAGAGTGAGCCGCCTTTGAATGACTTTTGGAGTACCGTGTTGCTCGAGTCTTTCGCCCGCTTTTTGGATACAGAGTCTCGAAGCGGTGGAGACGCGGCAATAATGGGCTCGAGCCTGTTTTTGGCGAAGTCCTTGGCCATCGGATCCACGGTGGGCTCCACGACTAGGATAGGACATGGATCATGTACGATGTGATAGGCGACCATCACGACGGCCGCGGACGTTTTCCCGACCTGGCTACTCGCCTGCAAGACGACGGTCTCTATCCCTGACTCAAAAAAGGCGTCGAGTATCCCGGCTTGGTATGGCATGAACGAAGTATCCCACCTTGTTGTGGCGAGCGGGCCCGACGTAACGATGAGGTTCTTGTCGGCGAATTCAGAGACGAGAAGGCTCGGCGGCGGCGTCAAAACTGCAAGGGCCCGGCTGAGAATGGCTGTGATATCCGCGTACTCAATGGCGTCGCTCATTCTTCATTGCCCTCGCGTTGGTAGCTTACTTAAATGCTTTCAGAATCTTTTTGAATCTTCCCATGCTGACCGAAATATTTTCGTAGTTCCTGCGCTCTTCATTGCCCCCATCTTCCCGTCTCAATTCACCGGTGCGCGCAAAATGACGCAACCCTGGCAATAAGTCCTTGACATCTTCTTGTGTTAGGTGCATCCGCTCGTCTACGTCCTCGCCCTTGATGTTGGTATCAACGCCGAGCCAGATACAATCCTCCGTAGCGAGAGAGCTTTTCTGGATTGAGCATTTCTGCTCGTACCTGTCAACAAACTCACCGCAATCAAAACCGCGCACCGTCTTTTTCCATTTCATTTGAATCCCCCATTCATTATTGCGCCGCTGCAATCTCAAAGAGCCAACAAGAAAACACCCACGCCCCCACTACAATAACGAAGAAGACAAGAAAGGCAATCATCCGTATGGCAACGACCAACAACCAGATTGACGAGGCCATGAAGATACATCTACCAGCTTCTAATAGGTTGTTCATTGGTTACTCACTTCTTACGTCTCCCGCCCTTCTCGCTTCTTCAATGCAGACACTCGCTTCCTGGAACCAGTCATCGTAAGACGCATCGTGCCGATGTATCTCGAAGCCGCCGTACTCATCTTCGTGCCCAATAGAAAAGCCATGCTTCTTACAGACGGACAGGATCTCCGAGATAAAGATTTGCACCGACTCGTTGGCCTTGTCAGTATTGTGCGATTCCGACATTGAACTAACCTCCATTCATTTCTTCCGCTTCCCGCTCTTGGCTTTCGTTGTCCGCTTGGCCTTTTTCTTTGCTTGCCTCGGCGCCTTCACTCTCTTGGGCTTCGAAAGCTCGAGCAGGAGCTCATCGCCCGCCGCCTTAATGGCTCTCTCCACCCCCTCGAGACCGTTTAGCTGCGATTCGCGGTGGATTGAGTCCGAGATCGTAGTGGGCCACGAGAGCACCTTGGCGCGAATCGCCGAGCATGCGGCGGCCCAGGTTTTCTCGACCTGGTCGGCCGGCACGAGGTCCTTGGCCCGGGTCGCTACAGTTTGCTCGGCGAGGATTGCATGAGCACGTTCCTTGCGCGCCCTCTCTTGCGCAACGTCGAGCGTTCCGTTGTTACGCGCCTTCTTCTCCCGCTCGGCGAGCCACTTTCTGACATCTGTCTCGGAGTAAAGGGAGGGCTTTCCCTGGCGCCCGGGCTCCGCAACCGGCAGGCCCGCCTGTCCCCATTTCGTGATTGTTATCATGACGACGTTGAGACGCTGGGCGAGCTCGCGGCGCGTGATTAACTTTCTAGTCGCCACTCTGCCTCTTCATCCTGTATTCTCTCTCGAGCCTGATTCTGTAGTGACCCTTTTCGGTTACGACTCTCAGGAACGGCCCCTTGTAGTCGCGCTCGATCAGGGACTCTGGCATCTCGAGAAAGGCAACATCTTTGTACTCATCGATATACTCCTTTTTGCCGGTAATTTGAATCGAGAGACCGCGGAGCTTTTTTGGTACGTCCCCTACACTTATTTTCTTTCCGTCTTCTTTTGACATGAACTTACCTCCCGTAGGT
>SDBS01000272.1_pt1 | contig 47252 bp, 57 predicted proteins | sample 2277091 | NCBI WGS metagenome assembly SDBS01 (sample SAMN10404972, study PRJNA504765) | marine sediment metagenome | isolation source: marine sediment core GS10_PC15, 163 cmbsf | place: Arctic Ocean: Southern Knipovich Ridge | collected 2010 | reverse complement strand
GGCGCCGGACGGGCGCAGCGTCGAGAAGTCATAGCCGATGCCACCGCCGAGTCGCATGGTGGCCGCCGACTCTTCGGCGCGCTTCATGATGGAGCCCTGACCCTCGACGAACGAGTCCTCGATGGTGCCACTGACGAAGCAGTTGTAAGGCGTCGTTTGGCGTGTGGAGCCCATGGCGGCCTGCACGCGGCCGGCCGGCAAGAAGCGCATGTCCAGGAGGACTTCTCGGAAGGAGCGGTAGTGGAGGTCATCGTCCTTCAACGCCGACGCAATCCGTTGCATCGCCTCACGGAAGGACTCACCCTCCCCGCGGTACTTCTCTGCGTGTAGCTCTTGAGCGAAAGCGGACTGCGGACCGTGCAACTTGGGACTCCTCGGGGGTGTGGGGTGCATCAGAGCCTCACCACTGTGACACGCTCTGCGGCGCGAGTGATTCCGGTGTAGAGCCAGCGCCACTTGTCGGCGCGGAACACGCTGCTCTCGTCGAAGAGCATGACGTTATCCCACTGACTCCCCTGGGCCTTGTGGACGGTGAGTGCATATCCGAAATCGAACTCGGCCGCTTCCTTGCGCACCCACCAAGGTGTGGTGATGTCCTCACCGTGGAACGGCTGTGACCAGGCCGTGACGGTGACTTCCTCGGCTTCAATATCTATCGGCGCCACGGTCATCGTCAGGCGGTTCTTGTCCAGGACACCAGCATCCATGCACTCCCAGATGCTTCCATTGAGCAGGCCCAGATCGTGTTCGTTGCGGAGGCAGACCAGCCGGTCGGTCTTGACGGGCCGCCAGTCCTCACCAATGCCCAGGAGCTGGCGCATGCGGCGGTTGCTGCTGCGGCGGGTGGCGTTGCGGCCAACGAGGAGCTGGTCCGCGGCGAGCGGCTCCCCCTCCTCGAGAAGGTGCTTGCTGATGACGATGCTGCTGCCATAGCAGCCGGCCTGCAGCCGCTCTTTGCTCCGCACCTGCGTTGCAAGTTCGATGATCGGGTTGTCCCGCGCCTGACGATGGATCTCCGTCAGCATGAAGTCGGGCTCGCGCGCCGTGAAGAAGCCCGCGCCGCCCACCGGGGGCAGCTGGGCCGGGTCGCCCAGGACGAGCACCTTGGTGCCAAAGCTGAGCAGGTCCTCGCCCATGCGCCCGTCGACCATGCTGCACTCGTCGATGATCACGAGCGCGGCCTCCCCAACGGCTGACTCGAAGTTCAGCGAGAACAGCGGCTGGGACACGTTCTTGGTTTCGGCTGCGATGTCGCGGCGGAGGCGGATGACGGCCTCGATCGCCTCGACCGCACCAGTCGGCATGTTGTGCCTTTGGTGGAAGTCGATCTCCTCGACCAGCTCGCGCTCGAGCTCGACCAGGCGCAGGCGCGACCGATCGCGGGGGATGTAGATCAGCTGGTGAATGGTGCTGGCGTCGGGGCAGCCCTTCTGCTTGAGGACGTGTGCCGCCTTGCCGGTGTAGGCACCGAACAAGACGAGCCCACCCACATTCTGGGCGAAGTGTTGGGCCAGCGTCGTCTTGCCGGTGCCGGCATAGCCCGCCAGGTAGAAGACTTGCTGCTGCGGCTCAGCCAACCACTCGTTGACAGCCTTCAGTGCTGCATCTTGCTGCGGTGACCATTGCATCGGTCAACCCTCCGAATGAGCGAGCGGGGACAGGGGTCAACCACGGCCCCAGATCCCTGGAGTTAGGGGGATACTTGGCTGCAAACAAGTTCCCCGCTCGCTCAAGTTTGCTAGAAGTGGGGGTCGCCGTCGTTGTCGATGGCCGCTGTCGGACCACCATCACCAGTGCCCTTCTCCTGCGTCTCGTAGGAGACACGGGCCATGCCATTGGTGACCATCTCGTAGACGCTGTGCGCCGCCAAGAACGTCGGATCCTCCTTGGTCAGGAGAGATGCCCCAATGGAGGGCTGACCACTCTCCCCCAGAGAGGCCGGCTTCAGATCGAAGTTGCCGAAGGTCCCCTGGGCGTTCTTCTGGATCTTGGTGGTGAGGCGCACGTTGTGTGCGCAGAGCGGCAACTCACCCCGCGGTGCGAAGATCTCCACCTTGGTCATCCACCGCTTGTAGACGGTGATCTTGGTGGAGGTGAAAGCGATCACAACCGGAGTCGGCTCGCTGTTCTCGTCCGTGCGGATGACGCCGTAGACGTAGAACGTCTCGGTCAGCTGGTTGCCGTTCGGCTCGCCACTGCCGTCGAAGGACGTGAAGACCTTGCCGAACTTCATACCGGCCGAGTCCGAATCCTTCCGGGCCTGCTTGACGAAGGGACTGTCCACCTTGTGGACGCCAACGAAGCCTCCACCCTTGTCCCGCGGCACCCACTCCACGAAGCAGCGCTCCGTGTAGGAAGGTGTGAAGAGCACGCCCGCCTTGCCGTCGAAGATATCATCAGTGACGGTGTTGTAGAGCATGCCCATCTTGGCACCCTCGATCCCACCGTTGCCGACGTCCTCGACAACCTGCGGACTGTTCGACTGCAGGATGCCTAGGAAGGGGAGAACCAGATCGTCACTGGTGACATTCTCAGTGCCATGACCGGCGTAGTCGCCGTAGTCGAAATTGGCCACCGCGGTTGTGCCGCGCTTGGCCGGTGTCTTGTTGCTGCTCATCGTTCGTCTACCTTTAACATTCGTTGGTTGTGTGTCGCGTGTCCCACTGCGGGACTCGCAAACATCTAGATGCTGATCTCAGCCCGCTTCCGATGGAAGGCGCCGAACAGCTCCAGCGGTACATCCTCCCCCTCCTTCATGAGGTCCGTCAAGAACTTCTTGAGGGTGGCGGCGGCAATGGTTTGCTGGCTTCGAAAGTTGAGGGGTGTGTCGCGTTCCTTGCATTCGCGTGCGAACTCGGCCGCCGCTTGCTCCTCGCCCTTGGCGAAGTGCACCTCGATCGTGTGGCGCATCAAGTCGCCACCACCATTTACGTTGACCCATGCTAAGGCCGCGGCCTTCTTCTCCTTGGTGATGGAGTAGTAGAGCTTCTCGCTGACCTTGATCTTCAGGCCGGAGTCGGTAGTGAACTCCCTGATGCCAGCCTCATCCATCAAGGTCGGAATGGACTGCTCGGCGATCGCGGCCAGTGCTTTCTGGGCTAGCTTCAGCTCGGTCTCGAGCCGAGTCACCTCAGTCTCGCACTCCTGCTGCTCCAACGCCATGCGCCCCAGCTGGGCCAACTTGTCATTGTTGATCGCGCTGTCGGTGAAGCCTGAATAGTCGTGCACCATATCTACCTCGCATTCTCGGTTGCTCGTTCTATGAAGGAATCTGTGTTCCGCTTGCCGAAGCGGCGGACCAGGTCGGTGTACGTGACGAACTCACCACCCAGCTCGAAGTGCTCATTGCCGGGTTCCACCTCTCCGTTAGTGTACTCCCACTGGTCGAAGGTGACGCTGATTTCGGCAATTTTCCCATGTGAGTCGGCAATGTCACCAACGAAGCTGCGGGTCACGTACTCCGACTTCATTCTTCTGCCGGTCCGAACAGTGGTGCCGCTATGGCTTCATAGCAGCCCTGCCGGCGATTCCACTGAAGAAGGCGGAGCATACCGTCCGCGTAGTCGGTTGCAATGCCTGCGGCCCACGCAATGAACGCCGGGTTGCCAACGAGCAGCAGGTAGTCGTCGGATGTGATATCCGTGAGACGAGCATGCAGCATCGGAATCCAGACCTCCGGATTAAACGGTGATGCCTCGCTGGGAAGGAGATAGACCAATTCACCGAAGCGGGCAGCGGGCTGCAGGTCATGCACATCAACGACCTTTTCAAGCTCACGGTCGTAGTGCTGCTGTCGGTGCACCACATACACTCGGCTCATAGCCAGCTTCGTACCTCATCGCCGGTGACCAGACTGGACACGTCGAACTTCTTGCGCAGTGCAGTCAGAATCCCCACGTCCACGGTGTTGGACGCTACCACGTCAGTATAGTCGACCGGGTGCTCCTGCCCAATGCGATGCGGGCGGTCTTCGCTTTGTTCGCGCTGCAGAAGGTTGTAGCTGTTGGTATAGTACAGCACGCTCCGCGCCACAGTCAGGTTCAGGCCTGCCCCGCCCACGCTCGCCTTGCTGACGAACCACTGCGCATCGCCGGCCAGGAACTTCGCCTTGTTCCTCTCTCGTTGCTCATCGCTCACCTTCCCGTCGAACCGCACCGCCCCTGGGCCCAGGATGGCAAGGCAGTCGTCGATCTCCTGGTCGTAGTTGGCCCACACGATCCCCTGGACTGAGCACCCGTCGCGCCATTCCTCCAACGGGCCCAGGCGGGGGTTCGGATCGAAGCGGTGAGTGGGGCCATCGTCCGTCGGCAGGAAGCCAGATGTGATTTGGCGGAACCGCGTGAGTCGTTGGATGATGAGCGGCGCAGTGACTTCGGCCCCATCGTCGAGCTCCGCCAGGAACTCCTCCTTCAGCTGGTTGTAGATGCGGCGCTGTTCTGGAGTAAGTTCGAACGTGGCGCGGCGGTACAGCTTCGGCGGCAGGTCAAGCACGTCCTCCTTGAGGACGCGGTCACTGATCTCGCGGACCCAACCCTGCAGGATGTTGAGCTGGTGGTAGTAGCTGGGGAAGGGGTTGTCCTTGCCCTCGTCGTCCTTGCCATACACGGCGAACATATGCTTGAAGTTGTGGAACCGCGGGATGGCGCGCCGCTTCCAGAAGTGCTCATCAAGGAAGCGCACCTGCGAGTAGATGTCGAACGGCCCATTGGGGACGGGCGTGCCGTTGAGGATCCGGGTGAATGGCGCATAGCGCCCAGACGCCACGATGCTCTTGGTGCGCTTGGCGCCGGGAGTCTTGATCGCCCAGCTTTCGTCGAGCACGTACAGGCAGCGGCGGCGGTCGAGGAAGTTGGCGACCGCGCGCTTGCCACGCTTGGTCATGAAACCGTTGTAGCTGATGCACAGCACGGCCAGGCGCTCGGGATGTGTGGCCAGCAAGTCAGTGAACGCACGCTGGTGCCAGAGCGTGCCGGCCCGCAGCGTCAGCCACACCATGCAGTCCGCGAGCTCGCGGGTGGCGTCAGGCATGTGGCGTGGGATCTCGTCCGCCACCCACTGATGGTGCACAGAGGGCGGCGCCACGATCAGCAGGCCGTTGATGGCGCCCTGCTGGTGGAGCCAGCTCGCGGTGTCGATGATGAGCTTGCTCTTGCCGGTGCCCATCCCCCACAAGTGGCCCCAGGCCTCGCGCTCGCGGTGTTCCTCAAAGGAGCGCAGTTGATGCGCAAATGGGACGGTCTTGAACTCGTAATCGGCCATCAGTCTGTCAGGACTCTACCACGATTCGCGCCCCAGCCGCTCAAGTCTTTGGCCACGCCGTCCGAAGATGGGCGACACACTTCAAGGAGACTGAGATGAACAGCAAGATTTTGATCCTCGCCCTCGCACTGATGGCACCCCTGATCCTCGGCTTCGACGCCTGCGACATCACGGAGATTCCCGTCGGTGAGGAGCAGGCGACCATCGAACAGGCGTGGGACTACGACCCGAAGAACCTGAAGGAGCATGTCCAACGCCTCGAGCTGGTCGCGCAGCTCCAGGACCGCATGATTGCGGCCCAGGCCGCGACGCTGTACGAGCGCGCCTGGATGTACGACTGCATTGAAGCGGAGGTGGGCCCCAACCCCGCCTCGTTCCCGCAGTTCGGGTACGCGGTACAGTGGTGCTACGACAATTACGGAGGCTAGGAGAACGCAATGCGACTCCTTCTTCTACTGCTCGCATGCCTCGCCTTGGGTGCCCCCTCGGTGTCGGCCGGGACTATGACCTCGACCACGGTCAAAGGCTTCCCGATCTGCACCACATTCGAGTCGCTCTCCCAATTCATCCTTGCCACAAATCACGTCAATCCGAAAGTGGTTCAGCACCTCCTTTCAGAGAACACGTGTTTCATTCCGCGCGAGGGGGCACGAGTCAGCTACATCAGGGTTGGCAAACATCGTACTGTGAAAGTACGAATCCAGGATGGGCACAACGTGAGGGTCGGTTGGGGCTTGGTAAAGGGGTTCAGGGGGTTCAGCTCGCAGGACTAGAACTTCTGGCAGCTCTTCCGGCCGGCGGCGTATGAGTATTCCATCGTCGCCACCACCATGGACTGGAACGTCTGCATGTTGAGCTCTATCTGCTGCACCTTGTGGAAGTGCAGCCCGATGTTCACCAGCTGAGCCACGAGGATGAGAAGAAGGAGCCAGCGCTTGCGTATGAACCAGATCATTGGTTGAGCTCCACTGCGGCCCGCAGCACGCGGTCCACACGGGAGACGAGGCCGGAGATGAGCGGGAGCCGCCGCGCGTCTCTGGCCGCCCACCGTGTCACCAGTGTGCGGCGGCGGGCGTGGTAGTCCAGCAGCAGAAGGTGCCCCGGGTGCTCGGCCACGGCGACGCGGGTCTTGGTCCCAAGCAGGCCGTCGGGATGGGCACCAACGGCGAGCTGCAGGAACTTGATCCCGCGCCCATGCTGCACCTGGGCATCAAACATGGCCAGCGTCAGGCCGGGGTCGTTGGCCTCGTAGTAGGTCACCGGGAGCCAGTAGTGCTTGTGGTAGATGGCTTCGGCCTGCTCACGTGTAATGTCTGCTGGCTTGAGGTCAATGCCCAGGCGGTCCAGTGTGACTTGGGTGATGCCGTAGTTGGTCTCACCACCGGGGTCGGCGATCTCGAGCGCACGCTCGGGCGATACGTGGCCACCTTCGTTCCGGAAGACGACGGCCATGCAGTAGTGGAAGAGGGGTGTCACGCGGCATTCTCCTCGGCCCGCCAGTAGCCGTCCCACATGGTAGAAATCGCGCGCTTGCCATTCTTGTAGGTGATGGTGTGGCTGTGTGAGTGGCTGTTGGGGCCCTTAGCATAGCCGAAGCCGGCTGAGTCGGGGTCGCCGCAGTAGCCGGCGACGGTCTGCCCGTCCCAGATGCCGGCGCTGTGGATGTGGCCGGTGTTCGACTTGCGCCCCGTCTTGCTGAGGGACTTGGGCGTCGCCCTGGTGCCGTTGGGCCCAAGGTGGCCATGGTCGCCGCAGTTGATATCGCCGCAAATCACGAACGGCTCATCCTGACGAAGGAAGTGCACCGCGGGATGGCAGCCACGGTTGCGCAGCAGATACTCCACGAGGTGGAATTTCTTGACCTTGTCTCGGATGCTCGTGTACTTGGTGAGCTGTGCCTCCAGGAAGAAGATGGCATTGGCGGGGTCCGTTCGGTAGTCACCCTCACGCAGCCACCGCTCGGTCATGTTGTCGTGGTTGGAGTCCACAACGTGCGTCGTGCACCAAGGTCGGTAGGACTCCACGTTGAGGAACTCGACCACGTCCTGATAGGACTCCTCCATCCCGTCAGTGCCTGTGATGAATTGCTCGAACATGCGGTGCGGGTCACGCATGTCGTGGTGGTTGCGCGGCGCGTCGACGGTATCGTGCATGAACTGGTGGACGGGACGCAGCACGTCCATCATGCCGTCCTTGCCCCAGGCCAACCGGCGGACGGTTTCATCGATGTAGGCGAGGTGCACATCGCCCCAAGAGATCGCCTCAACCGACTCGCCCGCTACGTCCCACACCTCACCGTCCTCGGCCAACACATCCAGGTCGTAGATGCGGCCCTTGGAATCGGCGTTGAGTTGGCGCACCCACCAGCGGCCTTTGCTGTCCACCTCGACGAGCAGACCACCGTAGCTGTGGTGGTGCTGTGCCTGGAGGCCTGCCGCCTTCTGGATGTAGTTGAGCTGCGTGACGGTGCCGGTCGTGTAGTTGAACTTGGTGGGCTCATACTTCCCGCTGGCGACGCTGCGCATGGCCAGCCTGGCATGTGGGAAGATGCCCGATTGCCGGCCGGTGTAGGTTTCCCATCCGGCGAGCGGGTCCTTGGTGGTGGGCAGCGTGTTCATGGAGCCGCACCACACAAGCCCAGGGGCGAGCTGGATGTCCTTGTCTGAGGCGTCCAGGAATGGCTCGACCTCGGGCGCGTACCACAGCGTGCGGTCGGTGCCCTTGTCGGTGCCACGCTTGACGCTCAGCTTGCCGTAGGCGTTCTGGTTGTAGGTGTACGAGGCGCAGAGGATCTCGGCGTCGTAGAACTCAGCCAGGGCCTTCAGGTTGGTCCAGACCGGACTCTGGACCTTGGTGTTGTTCTGCGCCGATGTGCAGATGTAGCGCGCAACCGTGCCGGCCGGGGGCAGGGGCCGCCGCTCGAGGCCAGTGAGTGCGGCCTTCCCGCCGGTGAGTGGCTTCTTGAGCGCGCCCGCCTTGCGGAGGTGATGGCGGACGCTGTCGCGCACCACACCCAGCTCGCGAGCGACAGCGATGATCGACCCGAGCTCCTGGTACAACGCAACGACGGTCTCGGTCTGGAGACCCTTGGAGGCCGGCATACTACTGGCCGGCCGCCTCCTTGGCGGCTATGGCGTCGCGGATGGCCTGGGTGAGCTGGTCGCTCTCTGCGAGCAGTTCGAGGAACTCCTCGGGCGTCGGCTCGCGGCCTTCTTCGAGGATCGCTCTGAGCTTGGCTGAGCCCTCCTCGTAGCGAGCTCGGACCTCGGGGATCAGGGCCAGGCCAGTGGCCACGAGATCGATCAGCTTGATGATCAGCAGGATAGTCTCCGGGCCCATCTCATTCCTCCTGCACGGCGATGGCGCGCAGCTCGTGCGTGATCTGCCGCAGCAGCGCCGCCGCTAGATCGAAGCGGGTGGCAGTCATCGTGCCCTGGGCATATGCCACCGCCACCTGCTTGATGCGCGCGTCCACCCCTTCGACCAGCTCGAGCACCTTGCGCGCCTCACGGGACGTGGTGCTTGGAGCCTGGACGAAGCGGACGGCAATGGTCTTCATCGTGTTGTAGTCGGTGAGCGCCGCGTAGTATTTCACCGATGCCGGGGCGTCGGAGGGCACTACCTGCGGTGACAGGCAGCTGACCAGGAGGGCCAGAGAGGCCAGGGCGGCCAGGGCGGCGAGGTCCCTGCGTACCGCCCTCATTGGGTCCCGTCGGAGGGCGAGCCCTGAGCTGCGTCGATGATGCCCTGGAGCGTGATGAGGAGCGTGCCTAGGAGGTTCCAGACGAGCCCTGCACCCTCCATGAGCTGGTCGGCTGGAACACCGAAGCCCCAGACCAGCCCGACATTGCCGAGGATGTCGATGAGCGCCAGCATGCTCTTGCGAGAGTTGACGATGCGCTGAAGCACCTTCAGCAGATCCTTCATCATGGTGGTTCCCCCTTGTGGATGGTGATGTGGCGCACACGGACTGACTACCAGCTGGATCCTAACCCTTCCCCAGCCCCAGCGCATCCTTCAGGAAGGCCGCCATAATCCCCGCCACGCCGCCCAGGAGGCCGCCTATGGCCTTCGTCTGGGCATGCCCTTGCTGGAGCTTGTCGATGTCGCGTTCCGCCTCTAGGAGGCGGTCTCCCTGCTTCTCGGTCTCTTCGTGGCGCAGGTCGACCTTCTGCTCGACGCGGCCGATGTCACCCTTGATCGCGGTGAGCTGCTCGGTCGTCACCACACGCATGTCAGTGAGCGTGGTGTTCATGTTCGTCATGCCTTCCTGGACGGTCTCTCGCAACGCGCGCAGGTCCTCATCAGCCATGGCCCGCAGTATACCCTAGCCCCCGGGGGCTCCAAAGCTTGGGGCTCAAGTTCCCCAGCCGTCTGCCGAATAGAAGAACATGGACGCGATGAGAAACTCAAACACTCTCACTCAGGAGGCCATCATGGTCTGCCCGTCCTGCCACTCCTACGATCCCAACACCCGCGCCGACAAGGCCGGCAACATCGTCGAGCAGTGCACCGAGCCGGCGCACGCGGGCTTCGCGGTCTCCGCCAATGAGACCTACCGCGAGGCGTTCCGCGCATCGCGAGAGGCCGAGCTGGCCGATGCGCGGCGAGCGCCGAAGTCGAAGGCGATAGAGCATGTCTTCTGGGAGCTGACCTCGGAGGAGTACGATGAGGCTCTCGAGGCGGTCGGGCTCAGCCGCTAGGGAACGCTTAAAGGGCGGCCAACGTCGGCGAGGAAACCCCGCACCGGGCCCGTCGGCAGCGTCGAAAGAGTAGACGCCCGCCTCAAAGGAGTTGCACATGCCCCGCGATCGCACCAAGGACGACCGGCGCCGAATCCCCCCGATAGAGCGCCACGTGCACGAGTACGACTTCCAGCCAAGTGGCGCCTGCATCTGCGGCCAGTCGCGTGGCTTGCTGACGGGCGTCGGCGTCCGGAAGCCTGAGCGGAGCAAGCAGCCTGAGCAGCGCGAGCTCTCCCCGGAAGCCAAGCGCGCGGAGGACGACATCATCGCGCAGCTGGTCCGGCATTGGTGTGAGAAGGAAGCGGAGGTCGAGCGTGCCCAAGCAGACTAGAGCGCAGCTGATCGCCGAGCGGCGGACGCTAGAGACGGCAATCAGCGCCCTGACCGCCAGGAGCATTGCGGCCGAAAACGAGTTGATCACCGAGCGCAGTCGGCTGGAGAAGGAGATCGCGGCCCTGAAGGCTCAGATCAAACTCCTGGAGCGGGCCGTGGGGATGGCTGCCATCGTGGCCAACGATCCACCCCAGTCGGGAGCGGCGACCCACGACAGACTCTCCCAGCTCCTTTAGGCCACCTTCACGATCGAGAGCGTTGCGTCGATCACGTCGAGCGTGAGCGTGCCAACCGTATCATCATGAGAGACTTGCACCGTGACGACGTTGGCGGCCGCGAGGACGGAGACGACCGTGACGGTGCTGGCATGGTCCTCACCGACCTCCAGCCGCGCGCTCGACTTGCCGCCGGTGATCAGCGTCCCGCCGAGCTGGATCTCGACCACGATATCCCGGATATTCGTGACCGCTTCGGCCCATTCGATCGAGGCCGTGATGATGTAGGTCCCAGCACCGTCCGTTGGCACCGTGAAGTCGGCGTCGGCGGCGTGCCAGGTCCCGATGTCGAAGTCGTCCGCGGCCGTGAAGATGATGTCCTCCAGGACGGCGCCGTCTGCGATCGTCTGGCTGGCCGTTCGCCGACCCTTCACTCGCATGTTGAGCGGGAGGTCGAGGTTGCCCACAGCGTCGAGCTCGAACGAAGCGACGCCCGCCGTAGCCGCACCGATTCGATCGGCGCCTGGTCGGTAGAACCCGGTCCCCGTCGAGGCGGTGCCCGTTCCGTCGCCGAGGATCAGGCCCGGATCCGTCGCATCTCCGCCTGGGATGACGATCGGGCCGATCGTATCGACGACGTGCTCGGTGGCCACAAGGTCCGTGGTGAACCCAGAGAGGAGCCGCTCGATGCGGTTCATCCGAATGGAGGGCTCCGTGAAGAGCTCGTTGACGAAGGTGATGCCACCGATGTTCGACGCCTCGCTCAGCTCAACCCAGGCATCACCGTCGATGCCGTACTGCCAGATGCCAACCTTCTCGATGTTGATCGGCGAGGTCTCGAAGGCTGTGCCACCGCTGTCAGTCATCTCGATCCGGCGGAGGTCGAGCGCACCACCGGACGGGCCGTTCGAGATAGATGGCGCACCGTTGATGTCCAGGTTGACGTAGTTCCAGAACAGACCTCCATCCATGAACGCCGAGGCCTGTGGCACCAAGCCAAAGCTGCTCGTGGACTCGACGCGCTGACTGCCAACGAGAGCGCGGCCGACGGTGATGTTGGCGAGTACGGAAGTTGTGACTGAAATGAAGTAGGACTCGGTCCCGATCACGATGTCGGTTGTAGCGCCGAGCGCATCTCCGCCGATCTGGTCGAGCGTCAGGATGTCGTTCGGCAAGAGTGAGTTGGGGCCTGAGACACCCCTGCTCTCATCGACGAGCGCGTTGACCGTATTCTGGATCGCGACGAAGTTGAGATCAAAGTCCGTCGCGTAGTTGAAGTAGTTGGTGGCACCATCACCCTGGCCATCTTGGAAGCTGTCGAGGTAGTTGGTTCCAGTGACGAGTTTCGTGGCCATAGCGTGAGCTCCTAGCTCGGGATGATGGTGAGTCCGGCGGCGTTTTCAATGCGGCGGCTCGGGAATGTTAGCACCCCGTCGTTCCATCTGGAGGTCGTGGCGATGCCAATGCGTACACCAGTGATCGGCCCCTCAACAACAAATGGAGTCCCGCCAAAGGTCATCAATAGAGCCGTGACGGAACTTACAGTTAGAGTCTGGCTGTTGAGAGGCGAAGAAATATCGATCGAATCTGACCCTGCAAAGCCCTCGTCCGTGAAGCTGCCAACCGTGCGCGCGATCGTATTGAGGGTGAACGTGATCGAGGGATTGCCCAGCATGGCCGCTGGGCCCTGGTAGAACTCGAAGGCATCCACCACCTCCGTGAACCCCTGCTGGGTCTGGACCACGATATCCTTGGACACCGCGCCATACTCGATGACCTCCATCTGTGCCGCCACGCGATCCCCTGGGCCCACGACCTGAAACCGGCCCAGGAGGTTGCGGCGCAAGAGCACGGTCTGGCCAGCATTCGCGTAGAAGCGCCCACCGTCGGCGCCGGACTTGATGGGTACATTGAGAAGCGGATTGTTCGATCCGATCTCAACGTCACACAACCACATCACACCCGCGCCGGGAGATGTCCCATCGAAGCGGTCAGGCCGGCGACTGCCGATCACCGTTCCAACCAACAGCTCTTTCCGGCTGAGGAACTCGCGTCTGATCAGTTCCTTCTCGCGACTCATGTGCCCACCGAGATGTCGTCAGTGACGTCGAAGCAGGTGACCGTTGCGGGAATGCGCTTGGCGTCTGGCGTGAGGGTGCGAGTGATCGAAGAGGCCAGGTAGCGGTCAGGGGTCGCGCTGTCCTGGAACTCGAAGATGTCATTGGGCTGAAGCCCGAGGTCATGGAGCATCACGATCTGGCGCGGGGCCTTCGTCGCCTGCTGCAAGAAGAGCTGCTGGAACGCCACAGCGTCCGCCTGGGCCTCGGTCGTCACCAAGTGGTTCTCGAGAACGAGCACATTCTCATCGAACTCATTGACGCCTGAGATCTTCGCACAGCGTCGGATCTCCTTGTAGACGTACTCGAACGGGTCACCAGTGAAGGCGTAGGAGCCACGGCCAATGCCCGCCATGATCATCAGGGCTGCTATGAGTGAAAGCCCGGCGATGATGCGCCCAATGGGGATCGTGCTGCCCGAACCAAAGCCGACCCACGCATCAGGTATCGCCGAGAGTCCTACATAGGCAAGCATGAAGTGCACGATCAACCAGGGGGCGTAGCCGGTCTCAGTCTCCAGAATGACGCCGACCGTGCCGATCTGGTCGGGATCTCCAGACTGAATCAGCGAGATCGTCTCACCACCGCCAAACGAGATGAGGCCACCATCAACAGATCGAAAGACTTTCAGCCGCACATTCTCAGCGAAGAGCGTCTTGTCATCTCGAAAGAACACCTTCACCTTCTCTGAAGGTGTGAAGTAGCCCGTGGTGATGTCGAGGGTTGCCAGCGCCTGGTTCGGCATCGTGATCTTGCTCAGGGTGGCATCGAGCCCAACGACACAGACCTTGTTGGGTGGCTGGACATCTGAGAACGGGCGTGAGATTGTTCGGATGTGGTTGCGAGTCAGATACGTCCGGCCTGGTGCCCCGGTGGCTCGATCAGCCGCGGCACCAAGCTTGCCTTCCCCTGTGAACCGTGGGATCAGCGAGTCGAGGAACATGATCCGCGCCAGCATGGCCATCGGAGTCTCCTCAACAAGCTGCACGACCTTGTGAGGAATCAGCTGCGAGCCGAACGTGGGAAAGTCGATCTCGGCGAAGTCGAGGCCCATTTCATTCTGGGCAATGCTCAGCGCCGCCGCGTTGTAGCTGGTGTTGATCAAGAACTCCTCGCTGGTCCGAGTGAAGTGGATGAACGTGGCCTCACGGCTCACGGCCTTGAGCGTGAGGCTGGAGGTCCGTGTGGCACGATTCCGGTCGTAGCCCGTCTGGCCCAGGAGCTCACCGGTGAAGGTGATCTTCCAGTCGATCACGGGGACTTGGTTGTCCCCTTCGATGACCCGCAAGACGTTGCCCGATCGGAAGAAGCGACCACGCACGGTCGGGTCTGTGCGTGTGAGGAGCGGGTCGAAGTCTCCATCGGGGTCGACGATGGAGACGGTGACCTGGGTGCTGGCAACACCAGCCGCATAGGTCCCAGCCTGCTCGTTGATCTTCACTTCCCTGGTGAAGTTCGTCACATCGAACGGACCAGTGAGCGGATCGAGTGGGGCGCCAATGACGATGTCGCGGATCGTATCGGTCGTGCTCCGCAGATCGTAGATCAAGATCTGATAGCCGGGTGAGCGCGTCTCAGTCTGGCCCTTCATGATCTGATCGAGATCGAACGTCAACGCCCGGGCCATGGCTAGGTCACCTCCGAGACAATCCGGAGCTTCACTTCGACGTTCCGCGTGATCAGGCCGGTCGGACTCACATCGAGGGTTTCGAGCGGGTGCTTGATCTCCACGCTGTCGGCCAGCCTGCGGTCATCGATGTCGAAGGTCTTTTCCTCGGATCCACCACCCCCAACACGCAGCTGATAGAACTGCACATTGTACGTCTTCGTCGATCGGTCCCGTGGCTCCCAGGTGATGAACGTCTGGGCAGTGGACGAGAAGACGGGCGGATTGATGAGATACTCGTAGAGCTGCCGGAACATGAAGGTTGGCATTGCGGCTTGGCGATTCTCGGCACCCTCCCAGATTTCCGTGACGATGATGTCGTCGAGCTCATTCTCGAAGCGAACAACCTGACGGCTCCCGATCGTCTTGATCGTGCTGGAGGTGGGTGCCAGCAGGACCTCATTGTCCAGGTTGAAGTTCCGCGTTGGGTTCTTGTAGTAGGTGATCTTGGAGAAGGTTGAGCCCAGGGGGTGGGTCAGGACCCGCTTGGCGCCAAGGGTCCCTGACTGGCCAGACTCGAAGAGGATCGGCTCTACGGTTGCAGTGATCGGAATGCCCAGGCCGACGAAGATTGTGCGGGTTGATGTCGCCACTAGGTCACCTCAAAGCCGAACGTCACAGTCAGACCGACATCCGCCGGGTCGGTCGGACACACATACACGCGTCTAATCGGCTCACCATCGGATGCGGGGATGGCTGCCTCTTGGACGGTGCTCGTCTGTGGGTTGAGAGTACCAGGCCCAGCGGTCTTCTCAATCCTGATCGTCCTGCCCGGTACGGGCTCGAACGGTGCAATCGAGTCGGTCACGATGCAGGAGAGCCTCGCCCCACCCGCGATTCGCAGGCGTCGATCGACCACGGGGATCACCTGCTCTGGAACACCATCGACATCGGCGATGACCATGAAGCTCGAGACCGTCACACCATCGGCAGAGTCGATGAAGACCTGGAAGACCACGCGCGACGGCAGCGGGATCGGGGAGTCTGGATCGAAGCGCAGGCGTACCCAGATCGGACGGTCGGCATTGACGCTGGTCCCCGAGTCGCGGATCGACTTCTCATTATTCGTGGCGCCGTTGCCGAATGGTGATCCAGCATCCGCCGCATCGAAGTCATGCTTTCGCATGAAGTCCTGGGCGTCACCCCATATCAGATCGGTTGAGTTGAAGAGGACCGGGGGATCGTTCTCGTCCGAAATGTCATCAACGTCGAAGTGCCCGTTTTGGCCAAAGGGGTGGATGGCCATTGCAACTTCGCAGTGCACGGGCCCGGTCTGGATGTCCTTCACATAGACGCGGATGTCATCGAGCTGCCCGCCGGTGCTGTTGTAGACGTAGGTCAGGCGGTGCCGTGGTGAGCGGCTCCTGCAGTCGGAGACGTCGAACGAATCGAAGAGCCCATTGGGACCGAAGAGCCAATAGCGATCGCCGCTGAGTGGCGTACTGTCGAAATCGAAGTCAAGGGTCATCGTGTTCGAGCCCTCGACGTAGGTCACAATCTCACGCGCCTGGTTGAGGTTCGTCTCGAGCGAGATCATCCAGTAGCCCGTGAAGTCGCCGGCCGGGAGCGTCGTGTCAATGACGATGCGATCACTCGTGACGGAGGTGAAGGTGCTCTCCACCTCGGCGATGGAGGTGATCGACCGGAACCCGCCTAGCGAATCGTTCGGATCTCCCTGGGCTGCGTCGAATGTCGCGGCCGCCAACTTCGGGAGGAACAGGTGCTCGTTCGCCATGGCCTCCCCTAGGTAGGTGTGACAGCCGTCAGGAAGTCCAGGTGGCCTTCGAGCGTATCGTCATCGGGGTAGCGTACCCGGCCAATTGCGAAACCACTGAGGTCCGTGAAGACGTTGGCGTCTACGAGGGTCCCGTGCGCAGGTGTGGCCGGCGCCTCCGTGTGCGCGTAGGTGATGGTGTAGACCTCACCCGCCCCGAGCGGCTTCGGCGAGATGAACGTGATCTCGCCCAGGCCCTCGTCCACCGTGTAGTCGTTGCCCCCACCCTCAACCAGCGCGATGCCGTCCTCGAAGACGTCGAAGCCCGCCGGGAAGGTGACCAATCGATTGATGGGGACGTTGGCAACTGTCACCGTTTCACCCGGCGTAGGCGTAGTGGCCAGGACCTCCGCCTCAGTTGAGAGCCGCTCAATCGACCACGTGACAGAGGCATTGTTGATGAGCTCGGCCAGGTCTCCATTCACCTCAGCCTGGTACTCCACAAGCGTGTTCGTGAGCGGCTCACCCTTCTGCGCGGGAGGCGTGATCAGTGCCGGGATCGCGGCCTTGCCTGCCTGCACGACAACCGTATTGGCGAGCGTCACGTTGTCTGAGTGCATAAACTGCATGCGTTGGGAGCCGAGGGTGGAGTAGAAACCATTGATGTTGATCATGGCAGCAACGTTGACGGCTGGGGTGCCATCAATCGGAACCGGAGGCTCACCAGTCGGAACGGAATTCAACTCCACACTGATACGAGAGAGAAGCGTCTGGCGCACGTGAATCCGATTGGGCGTCGTGCCCGTCAGGTTGAACGGATTCCAGTCTACGAACTGAACATAGATCCTGGCCCTTCCGGAATCCAAGGGATCAGCCGTCGCGGACGAGATGAGAAACATCTCACCGAGTGGTTGGTTGTGGGTACTTGTCGGATCAGGCAAGAATTGGATCGATTTGAAGTGGACGGATGTCTCACCGAAAATCGCCGGACGATTGAACTCATGCTCTCCGGCCGCGTAGCGTGCCACAATGCCAGACGATTGACCGAACCCGGTCGAGAGCGTCACGAGAATCGAGGCATTCGACTTCGCGGTTGTGCCCACGAAGAACCGCCCCTGGGCGATGACACCAACATCAATTTCGGGGAAGAACACCCAATTGAGTCCCTGGCCAGAAGGGTGCGTCCAATAGCCATTCGTTGACGGTGTGATCAGATCCGGTGCCAGGCGATCGATATTGACGAACGGATCAGAGTCGACCAGCAACGTTGGGTCGTTCATGTTGAGCTCTTGGAAGACACCGGCCACGCTAACGGCTTGGAAAAGCCGCTGAGTTGTGGTCGCCGGCTCATAGTCACCCAAGAAGAAGGGCGCATTTGCCGCCTGGGATATCGGCGAGTCGAAGATGCCGACGTTGCCACTCGTTCCATCGATGAGCTCGGGGTCCCAACGGCCGACAAGAGCGGAGGTCGTATTGGTGGTGAAATGGCCCATGCACCGGTTGAACCGATCAAGATAAATCACATGCACATCGGTACCCGAAGCGTTGACGATGATCTTGCGGATACCACCGACCTCGTCAAAGACGTTGTCAGTGTCCTCGAAGTAGGACTTGTAGTTCCGGTTGCCTGTGACGAGCAGAGCCACGCTAGCTCTCCTGGTGTGGGTGAGAAACGTGCTGACCGCCAGGGAGCGATGACATCATCTCCCTCGCTGTGGCCATTGCGTCCTTCATGATTTGTGCGGGGTCGGCAACGTTGGCCGTCTGCTTCTCAGTCCATTCTTTCAAGAGCTGCAGCTCAGTCATCAGGCGACCCAGGTGCGCGGAGATCTCGGTGAGGCTGATGACTTGCTGGCCGGCCATTCCGAGCAGGCCCTTCCCCTCCTTCGCCTCGAGATCGATCGAGCCGAAGAGGTGGTTCAACTGGGAGAGCTGGAAGAAGCAGCCCATGCCGATCAGGCCGATCTGGCTCAGCAGGTAGGCCTGGTTGGTGTCGCCATCAATGTCGGTGAGCGTTGCGGCCGTGACTTTCTCGCATGTGCCATCTTCCATCGTGAAAGAGATGGAGCCGTCTCCTACTTCAATTCTCATGTCGTTCCCCTATTCTACGCCAGTGTCGACGTTGTGAGTGAAAGGTCAGCGCTCGCACCACCTTCAACCCCAGCACCAGTTCCAGCAGCTGCAGCCGCCGGCGGTGTAGTCTGGAGCGCGGTGAGGATCTGGCCCAACAGATCTTCCGTTCCAATCAGTGCTTCCTCGAGCTGCTGCCCGACCTGGAAGATCGGGATGCTGGTAGGCCCAGCGACGACGCCCCGCGTGGCCTGTGCACTCTGCGTGGCTGAGCGTACCAGATCCGTGCGTGCGTTTGCGCTGCCACCACCAAGCTCCCTGGCCAAGGTGCTAAGGCCAAAGGCGGCTGCACCGGCGATCGCGCCGCCAAATCCAGAACCAAACTCTCCACCGAGGGCACCGAAGTCAATGTCTTCGAAGGCCTCTTCGAGACCTTCAGCTAGCAAATCGCCGGCGTCTTGGAGCGCAGTCCCGATGGCCTCTGCAAATGACTCCTCCGCGAAGGCCCCTAGGTCGGTGATGGCGCTCTCACCTTCTGTGCGGAGTCCTTGGAGGAACTGACCACCAATCTCCGTGGCAGCCGCCTTCCTGATCTTCTCCTTTTCCTTGGCCTCCTTCGCAGCGTCGGCGGCGGCCTTCGCAGCGATCTCGGCCTCCTCCTGACGGATCGAGAGGATTTGCTGCTCGATCAGCAGCAGGCCCTCTCGGGCTCGACCCTCATCACCGGACGCGACGGCGGCCGCTTGGAGCACGATGGCCTGCTGGCGCAGCCGCTCAAGCTGGGCCTGAAGCCCACTGAGGCGGGCCGCCCCCGAGACCCTCAGGCGATTCGTGATCTGGAGAACTTGCTTGAGCGCGCGTTCTCGATCGGCAAGCTCCTTTGTAGATTCAGTCGTGCCACCGACCGCGAACTCGCCTAGATCAATGTCTGGGCGCTCGATCTCATCAAGCTTGGAGAAGTCTTGTCCTTCGACGAGGGCGTCGAGCTCACCCAGCTTGGCGGCCGCTGCATCGAGGCCTTCTAGGAACTTGTCATTTGCCTGCTCTTCCTTGAGCAGCGCGACTGCGAGCCCATCAACCTGCGTGGTGAGGCGTGCGAACTCTTCGCGTGCCCGCAGCAGTGCCGGGTTGTCTGCTGCCCGGGCGCCAGATTCAACCTGGCTCTCGAATAGCGCGAGCTGCTCGGTGACCTGACCAAGCTCGAACTCCGCAAAGGCCCCGGCGACAGTCTGCGCGAATGTCTTGAGCTCAACGAAGGTCGCTGCAGCCGCGAGCCCTGCCCGTGCCAGGCCAGTCAGGGCAGGAATGACGAACTTGATCACACTAGCGGCGAACTCGCGGATCTCCGTATCGTTGTCAATGATCAGTTTCTCAAGGTCTTTGAAGAACGGGATCAGGACCTGGCGGGCCGCGTTGGTCACAGCAGGAGCAAAGGCATCACCAAGAGCTTTCGAGGCTTGTTCTGCGGCATCGCCGATGTTGGACAGCGCACCGCCGAGCGTCAGCGAGAGATCCTCCGCGGCGGTGCCGAACGTGCCCTCTGCGCCGAAGACCTGCCGGAAGGCTGCATCGATCTCTGCTGGTGTTGCCTTGGTGATGTCGACGATGCCAGTGAGTGCCGAGAGGAGCCCGGTGACACCGCGCTCACGGAATAGATCCGCTGAGGCGATGCCCGCGGAGGACAATGCCCGCTGGAGGTTCTCGGCCGCCTGAGTGAACGAAAGGCCTGTGACGGCCGCGAGATTGGCCGCTGTCTGGGTCAATTCCTCGAGACGCTCACGATTGCCAATCGCGGCAGCGCCCAACGCCGTGGCGCCCGCGACGACGTCACTGACCGCGAACGGAGTCTTGGCAGCCAGCTCGATGAAGTTTTCCAACGCAAGGTTGGCTTCTTTCTGGGATCCCAGTAGAGCAGCAATCTGAATCTCGAACTGCTCGAAGGAGGCGGCAGTAGAGATCGCGTCCGCTGCCACCCGACCAAGTGCGCGGAATGTGAGGAAGCCTGCAAGCGCCCCAAGGAGGGCCGAGACGGCGATCGTTGCCTTCCGCGAAGCCCGACCTACTTTGGTGATGCCCTGAGCGGTCGATCTTGCGCCGCGCTCACTGATAACTACTCTGACATTCTCAGTGACCATGCCTATCTACCTGCCCTAACCAAGCCGCCCCGGAACGACGCAAGCACGCGCGAGGTTGCACTATCCACCGTGTCCTTGACGAAGTTGGCAGGTGCCTGCGGCGAGCTGCCTCTATTCAACAGCCCGATGTAGGGCGCGTTGTTCACGATGTAGATCGTGTCCCCCACCTTCCAGCTGCGAGCTATGGCAGCAATGCGGGCCGATGTCGCCGCCCCTGTTGGATCGAGGAAGGTGACGGGACGGCCAGCGGGTACGTTGAGAGTCGGTCGCCAGTTGGCACGGGCAAACCCCGTGTCCACCGGCGTGGCTTCCACCAACGTCCTGCCGACCTCTTTGCCCAGCTCGGCCATTAGCCGAGTCAGACCATTTTCAAGCCGGCGGTTGACACGGCGGAGGCGACCTTCCAGTGAGCGCAGTGTGGCCATTGCTAGCTCTCATCCTGCTCACTGACGAAGTTGGTGCGCTCCTGGGCCACCGTGATGAACCAGTCAAACTCACTCGGATTTGCCAGCAACCACTCTTCCCACTGGGCCGGGGCCCAGCCGTCCAGAGCTGGGTCGTCAGCGCCGAACACCACAGCCTCAGCATATGCCTTCGCTAGCGCTGGCCGGGCCTTCGCCTCGGTCAGGAAGCGAGGATGATCCTCGGGGAGGGATGCAGCCAGCCGCAAGGGCTCCAGGTAGGAGATGTGCGCCGCCGCGAACAGCGGATTGAGATCCGGCACTGCCGGCCCAACCGTCACTACCAAGGGCAGATAGCTGAACTCGATCTCGCGAGTCGGTACGCCTTCCAGCGTGATCATCTGGCCCTCCGCTTCTGCGCCGTCGGGAGCTCGATCAGATTGCTGATGCGGTTTCGCAGTGTGTGCATGTCAGCGCTATCAGAGACAGCGGCCGAGCCACTACCGCCCAAGGAGCGCTGGAAGTTGCGCATGGCGTGGTTGCCCTTCTTCCCGAAGGACTGCGCGATTGCGTTGAGGGTGCCAACTGCTTCGATCATCATCTCGTTCCGCTGAGCCTCTGCTTCCCTTTTCAAATAGCCTACGAACTGCTCATCGGTGAGGGTATGGCGAATCAGTTCGGGGTTGCCGTATCCCCTTCGGCACAGGAAGGCGAGTCCATTGGCGTCGATGGAATCGTGCTCAGGTCCATCGGGCTCGATGGCGTCGTCTGCCGAGCTGCGGCCAGCACCGTCCCCAGTCCGGCCCCTAGTTTTCCCAGAACACCACCCCCATCTGGCCGCACGACGTTCAGCGACCAGAGCGCCTGCGCGATCACGGGCAGCTCCTCCCACGCCATTTCGTCCCACTCTGCCTCGGTAACCAGGTCACCAAGAGAGGCACGACAGATAGCGGCGATCTGCTCCTCAGCAACGAGGAACAGATCAACGAGGCCCGCGTTGCCTAGCTTGGCAAACCCACCGTCAAGAAGTGACAGGTGCCCAAGCAGAGCACCGAGCACGGGCCGAATCTTCACCCGCTGGGCCATGGTCCAGGGCTTGAGTGTGAGGGAGCGACCACCAATCTCGATGGTCACCTCCGGGGGATGCGCTACCGCCATTCTTTCCCTCCTATGCGTTGGCCTGAGTCTCGCTCGACCATGCGATGGTGCCGAAGCGGTTTGTGCCGCCGGCATCGTTCACGTTCACCTTCAGTGCCCCGGAGACGAACTCCTCCGCGCCGAAGGTCAGGTCATCATCCGTGATGAGGATCGTGGCTGACGGGATGGTCCAGATGAAGTTGACGCCGATGTCCGGCAGGTGCTTCACGGTGACCCGACCGTCGAACTGGTTCTGACGGAAGGGCTGCAAGGTCACGGACTCCAGCCGGTTGTAGGTGTAGCTGAAATCGACCGGCTGCCCCTCGCGGAACGCCGACACACCGTCGGGCGTGCCGAAGGTATCGAGGCGTCGGAACATGACCCGGCCCAGCAGGGGGTCGATGACGTAGTCAGCCGCGGCGGCTGAGTTGTCGTCCTCGACGCTCGCGAGAGTCGGGTCGTAGCTGGCGCGGATGGTGTTGGTCGCGCCGACAGCCTGGAAGAGCTCGATGTCACCCGACGTCGCTGCAACACTGCCGAGGACCTGAGCCTCGAACTCGGAACTGGCTGCGCCAGCCTGCGGCACGAAGGTCCGGACAACAGCGCCCGACGAGTCGAGCTCCTCGAGCAGCGAGACGTCATTGAAGTCCTCGACCTTGAAGCCCAGCTTGTAGTCGCCGGACGTGGTGCCATCACCGGTGACGTTGGTGACGTTCTCGGCGACGATGGCCGTGCCAGTCGCAGCGAAGGAGCCAGCCGCAACATCTCCAAAGGCGAGGTTCAGGAAGGAGCGCGTTGCATCGGCGCCGGTCAATGCCACGACCGGATCATCCGTGACAACGGCAGCTGCATCAGCCACCACGGCCGTGACGACATCGGAGCCAAAGATGAACCGGACGACATCGGAACGGAAGTTGAAAGTGCCAAGAGCCAGGCTCGGCTCGAGGCGCGAGATGACCTTGCGGTCAACGGTCAAGAAGCCGGAGTCCGCGCGCTCGAGGTTGATTTCCTCGACTTCCTTCTGGATCGCCTCGGACTCAAGAATGCCGAGCTCGACCACCGCGCCGAAGCCTCCGCCGCTCAGGGCCGGTTCGAACTCGACGATGCTGAAGCCCAGGAGGAGGTTGTCACGCGTGAACTGGTCAGTGGGGCGTGTTTCTACGGGCATGATGCTACCTCGTCAAGTGTGTGGACCGGAGTTTAGTTCCGATCAGTGTAGTAGGCATAGGCGGCAGTGACGTTGACTTGAAAGAAGACACCGTCGGGGCCAACCTCCTGCTGCCCGATGCCAGTGAATGTCGTGTTGCTGATAGCGCGTGGGTTCTCAAGGAACTCCTTCACCGCCTCGCTGCGCGCGTAGGCGGTATCCAGGGAGGTATTCTCCCTGACATAGATCGAGAACGCAACTGTGCCGACGCGCCGCTTGGTCTGCTGAAACGTCGAGGTGCCCACGGGGGTCTGGCCGGCCGGGTCTCCGATCAGCTGCAGCTCGATGTACTCGTCAACGGTCTCGGGATCGAACTCTACATTGGGCCAGGCGATGGTTGAGCGCCCTGCCCAGAAGGTCGTGAAGGCGGTGAAGACGTTGTCTCGGAATTGGACGTCTGAGATGATCGGCACAGCCTACACCTCGAGCAACAGATCGAGGACGACAAGCGGAGTGCCAGGGCGAACGGGACTCACCCGCACGATCTCGTAGACCGTCGTGCCATCCACCAACTGCCAGGCGTCAGTGATCACAAGGCTGCCGAGGGCGGTGGGTGCAATCTTGACGCGCTCGCGGCGCTTGCGAGTGGTGGAGGCGGCCTTGTCCTCCTCCTCCGGCGCAACGAACACCGCCTTGACCGTGATGGTCTGGTCGTCGGTGGCGGTTGCATTGGGCTCGACAGAGCCCCAGGGCTTGTCGGAATCGGCCGGTGTCTTCGAGGCCACCCGTAGGATGACATCCCGGCCGGCAGCCGGGATCAGTTCGTCCGCAACAGCAATGAGATCCGCGTAGGGAAAGGACATGGCTCAGTCCTCAGCCGACTCGTCCTCATCATCGTCGGACGCGCCGTTGCTTCCGATCAAGCGGCGAAGGGCGCCGATACGGTCGGGACGGTCATCCGGCTCCGAACCCGCTACGACAGATTCCGCCTCACGTTGCAGGCGGTCCATGAACCGCTCCAAGGTCCAGTCCGTCCAGGCATCGCCGGCGACACCGATGAAGCCGCGCTGGTACCAGGTGCGGATACGCCAGCCCGGATAGTCACCAGCGGTGATCGCGTGCCCAGGCTCGAGGTAGCTTTGCGCGCTCATACGAATCCGCCGCACAACGATGAAGTCCTTGTGCAGCCTGCGGAACAGCGCGCGGTGCGGCAATGCCATGTGCTCTCCCCGAGTTGCCTGCCGTCCCCGACCGGCGTCGATTCCTGGAGGGGTTGAGGAATCGGCGCCGGCTCACCCTGCGAGGGGTGTTGGGGGAAAAGGCTATTACTCGACCGTGTCGTGGAAGTAGAACCCCAGCTCGTTGGAAGTGATTGCGTAGTCGAAGGCCATCTGGCCCTCAATGCGGTCGGACTCGGTCGCCTCCCAGCGGAAGCGCTTGATGCGCATGCCGTTGGGCGTCGCGCCCATGAAGCCCGTCCAGCTGAACTGCGCGCCCGCGGTGGGCTGATCGACCGAAAGGCCGCTCGGTGCGAAGTAGAGCAGGGCAGTGTCCGCGGAGATGAAGCCGGTGGACTCTGTGGCACCACGGAGCGCCGTGTTGACGACGCTGTCCATCACGAAGATCGCTTCGATTTCGAAGAGCTGCGCGATGAGCTCCCGCATGACCATCGCCGGCAAGTTGCGCGTGGCGCCGCCGGTGATGCGCGAAAGCAGGGCATCGTTGTCGACCAGTGCGTCCCAGGACTCACGACCAAGGCACAGCTTGTTGGGGCGCATGCCCGTCGCTGCATGGACCAAGGTCGAAGCGGCACGGATGTCGGCAATCGGGTCCGAGTCCGAGCGATCCCAGTGGATGAACTCGGTGGCACTGGCAGTGGTTGCACCAGTGAACTCGGTGCCCCAGGTGCCTGAGCCCGCGCCCGCCGGCATGAAGGTCTCCTGGAAGAGGACCTCGCGCCGAATCATGAGCTTCTGGGTGACGAACTGCGTGGCCGACTGGTCCAGTCGGATCACGGAATCCTGGTTGGCCCGCTGTCGATCGGTGACGTCCTTGTGGAAGGCATACACGCGAGCGAAGTACGGGTTGGTCGAGAGGGTGAAGCCACCACCCTGCGACTCGGTTCCGTCGGCTCTCTCCTGAGCTTCGTCGCGGAAGAAGTCCGCGCGCGAGAACTCGTAGTAGAGATCCGACTGCTTGGCGACCGGCAAGTTGGGCATGGCGCTGAGGCCAATGAACGCAACCTGATCCTGGAGCCACTTCTCGGAGAAGTTGGTCAGGGGCGTATTGACATGAACGTCGCCCGCGGTGGGGTTCGTGACGATTCCGGGCATGATAGATGCCTCCTTGGAAAGTTGAGCTCAGCGATTACAGCCCGATGACAGGGGCTGAACGGAGAAGCACGGTGAAGAATTCGCCAGCAGCTCCCGCTGCTTCCATGGCGATGCCGACAACTTCGGCGCCAGTTGCGACGGTGTCGGAAGCCTGACCATCGGCGTCGGTCGCGATCAGAGCACCGGCGGTGATTGCGTCACCAGCCTCGCACTCGACCTTGCCAACGACGGCCACGGACAACGTGTTGCCCATGTCGGCCGCTGCGACGCTTTCGAGCGCCACACCAACGATGACATCGCCGGTAGCATCGACCTCACTGACGGTGCCAGCTGCAGCACCCGTCACGGTGACGAACCGACCCTGCCTGATTTCGCCGCCATCAGCGGCATCCGACAGGAGCGTGATTGAAGTCACAGATTCGAAGGGCATGTGAAGATCCTTCCTTGAGAGTTGGAGCGCCTAGTTGGCGCCAGTGATCGCTGCGTCGGCCAGCTGCGGGTTCTCGTTCGCAACCTCCGAGTAGGCGGTGATGAAGTCGATGGACTTCTCCGTGGCACGAGCCTTGGCGAGGGCTTCGAGCTTGTCACCAGCATCACCGACAGCCGAAGGGCTCTCGTTGCTGCCGTGACCGGCGACGGTGAACACACCCTTGAGGGCGTTGTTGCCGGCGATGACCGCCAGCCCCGCTGCCAGGCGCAGATCCTCGTCCTCGATGCCGTCGATGGCCTTGACGAGCGCCGCCCGCACCTGAACGTTGCCGGGCAGGTTGGTCAGGGACTCATCAGCCCGCTTCTCGAAGTCGCGCTGCTTGTTGACCGCGCGCTCCACGGCCAGCTCGCGTCGGCTCTCGTCGGCGTCCTTGGCCAGCTTCAGAACGAGGTCGCCGTCCGACTTGCGGATGGAGGTCCCATCATCGCAGGTATAGGCGACCGGATCGGGAGCCGGAGTGTCCTGCTTGGACAGCGCGGCCTCGTGGGCCTCCAGCTGTCGCTCGTCGTTGCTCTTGCCGAGGAATGCCGCTTGGCTGTCCTCGTTGAGGCCGTTGAAATGGACCCGCTGAGCATCGTTGAGCTCAGCCAGCTTCTCTGCCCGCTCGAGGCGGGCCGTGTCTTCGGGAGTCATTGAGACATCCTCCTTGCTGATATCGATAATGCCGCCATCTGCCTCAATGCGCAACCCGCACTTGCGGGCCATGGAGATGACGGTTTCCTCCTGAAGGAGGGTGGGGCGGAGTCGCATGAACGCCTGAAGGAGCGCGGCCCGATCCACAGAGTGGTCGTGGCCAGCGTTCATGCCTACAGAGAGATTGCCATCAGCCTCGACCACCCAGGGATGATCGTGGGAGCTCTCGTCATCGGGGTTGACCGAGAACCAGGTTGAGCCACCAGTCGCGGCAGGCTGCAGCCAGAGGCCGTGGGAATGGCCTTCATCGGATGAGGTGATGACCACCACGCCGTCCTCGACGTTCTTCACAACGTCCTTGGGATCGGTGAGCGTGAGGGTCTGAAAGGGCCCATTGGCCAAGGTGAGATCATTGCAGTTGGTCGACGTGCGGGTCGTGACCTCAACGTCGCTCAGAGGCTGGCGCTTCATGATCAGCGCGGTCGCGCCCTCCTGGGCAGGGAAGTCCACAGCACTCAGCTCGTTGATGGTGAACTTGGTCATGCGGCGCTTCTTGCCCTGCCGGAACTTCTTCTTGGGATGGGCGCTCATACGATTGCAATCGCTGTGGTGATCGCGTCGGAGCGGAGCCAGTCCGTGCCGTCACTGAAGGCAATGACCGGGTCACCGGCGCCCCCATCGCTGACGTAGATGATGTAGCCGGCGAAGGCAGCCGGATCCGGCGCATCCGCAACGGTGTGCTGTGCCAGGCCGAACGGTCTCTCGCAAGTGGCGATGCCTCTGATCGGCGTCTGCGGGCCACGTAGAATGCTCATTCCTCAACGACCTCCTCGAGCTCGCGGACACCACCGATCGAGAAACCGGTGTACTCACCACTCACGAACTTGGCCAGAACGGGCGGGCTGGGCTTGAGGGCCGTCAGCATGCCAGTCCGCTTGCAGGTGATGCCGAACGCCGCTGCAATCTCGGTGGTCAGTGGGAACGCGAACACGACGCTTCCATCCTCAACCACGTGCATTTCGCCAGATATGCGGTTCGGGGTCTGCATGAAGTCAGACGCTGCTTTCAGCATGGCCGGCTCAGTGATGGTGTCGCCCTGGGTGTCGAAATATTCAGCACCATCCTCACTGCAGATGATGCCCCAGCCGAACACGAGCCCAAGGCTCTCGTCGACCTTCTCCACCTTGGCGCGGAATTCGAAGTCGTTGTCCATGGCTGCGTCGGGATGATCGACCATCAGGCCCTGGTGCGCAACCCTCGCGCAACCACGCAGCGGCAGCGAACTGACTCGCTCGGTGGGCCATCCCCAGGAAAGCGCAGGCTGTTGCCGGCGCCGGAGGTGAAGGGCACCCCCAGGGGACGCTGCTGCCCGTTCATGACGGCGTGGGAGGACCGCACCTTGCTGTCGCCCACGGTCTTCCACGTCCCAATGACATCGTTCGGGTCGATCTCGGCGCGCTCCACGGCCTGGTTCCATAGCTCCTCATCTGCTGCGTGGATGGCACGCTGCGCCTCCGTGAGGGCGATGGTCTCGGAGCGGTGCTTGATCCACCTGTCCCGGTAGCGGTCAACCATGCGATCGACCTGCGCGGCGCGGAGCGGGGTCCCGGTGCGGATAGCTCGGCGCACGGTGCGGTCGAAGCGGCGGTCCCGGAGCTCACGGGTCAGCGCGCGGCTACTCCGCTGCGTGAGATTGTCCCGGTAGTTCTCGATCAGCTCCTGCTGGCCCGGCGTCAGGCCAATCGAGGCACGGGCCTCTCGAGCAATCGCAACAGGGGCAAGCCCACGGGAGAACCCATCCGACATGACCCGTTGGAGGACGGCGCGGGTATCGTTCTGGAGCGAGCGAACCAGGTCAAGCCGGTTGGCCTGCAGGTAGGCAACGGACCGCGGATTCAGCTGATCGAAGCTGATGAAGCGGTTGACGTCCCGCGTCAGGCGGATCGCTGCATTCGCGCCGGCCGCATTGTAGGCTGCGGTGATTTCATCCATCAGGGGTGGCACGACATTGTCCACTAGGATGGCGGCCTCTCCGATGCGGCCCGCCTCCACCAGTACAGCGATCTCTTCCAGCGAAGCCAGGGCACGCGTGTCCGCGATGGCGCGCAGGAAGGCCCGGCGGATGCCATCATCGGCCGCATCGAGCAGCGTGGTCAGATCGCTCAGCTGCCCGAAGGAGCTGAGGTCAAGGAGCTCGACCGATTCGATTCCAGGGAAGGCCACCTAGATCACAGCCCCGGCGCCACCCACTCGAAGTGCTCTGAGTCCTCGTCGAAGGACGACTCACCATCGGTGCCTGAGACGATGCCTGTGACCACGACCGAGTTGCCCAGGAAGGGCTTGATGAACTCGTGTGTGGCCAGGGGCAGGCGAAGCCCGTTGTTGCGACCTGCCGACATCGGCACGAAATACTCTGTCTCGGTGCGCTGTGTGACAGCGCCCTCCACCCGATTCAGCAGGCTCTCCTTCCGGGTGTTCGCATTGCCGACGTTGGAGGGCATCGTGATGATGTCCAGCATGCCGTCCTGGTCGAGGGCCATCACCAGCTCGAAGAAGCCATCGAAGATGTCATCGGGCGTGGTGCTGCCATCCAGTGCCACACCATCGCGGTCGTTCAGGTCAACACGAGGCCAGGCGAGCGGCTGCGGCGTGGTGATGTCGAAGCGGGTGCCCTGCCAAGTGAGCCGTTCGAAGAGGCGGCTGCTGGTCACGAGCAGCTGGCCTTTGCGGGTGAAGTCCGAGGTGAAGGTGACACCCGTCGGAAAGACCGTGCCCACCACATAGGCGTCCAGCTCAGTGACGTCACCATAGACGTCAAAGTTGACGCCCCCAACGCTGATGATCTGAATCGACATCCAAAAGCCTCCTACTTGGCAATGTCCTGCTCGACCAACCACTCACCCTTCACAAGCGTCCGCACGAAGCTGCCCGCATCAATCTGCTCGATGTTGTAGAAATACACAGCCGGCGTCTGATCCGCCTCGCCCGCTGACAGTGTCACTCGGATCCGCCCGTTGGTGGCCGGCGCCACGATCACCGGGACATTCGCGAAGAGGTTGCCAAGAGCGTCCGCCGGCGCCGGGCTCGGGTCAACCACCAATCTGAAGGTCGAGCCGGTCAGATCGAGCGGCGTCCCCGTTGCCTTGTCGGTGAACACCAGGGTGAAGGGAAACGTGTCCGCACGTGTCCGCTTGATGTCGCAGACTGCGGGTCGTTGGTCACTGGCCATCAGGGAAGCTCCACAACGATCTCAGGTGTCTCTAGAGTAACAGTCAGCTCAACGCTCTCAACCGCCACCTCCACCTTCGTGATCAGGATGGTTGGAAGCGTTTCGTAGGTGTACCCGTAGGCCACGATGCTCATTTCATTCGGTCCCTTCTGTCGGCGCCCTCACCCTCGTAGGGCGTGGTGCCAGCAACATCCTCGAAGAGCGGAGCGGACAACAGCGGTGTCACATCATCATCATCGTAGAGCGTCATGATACCGGTGACCGGGTCAGTCTCAAGTCGGTTCTGCATGAGTTTGCGCAGCAGCTCGGAGTTGGTCTGAATGACACCCAGATCCGTGATCGTAGCGCTCGAGCTCAACGTCCGGACCACCTGGGTGAAGGCCGTGGGCAGGATGGGCTCAAGCTCTGCGTCCAAGTCATCGACCGCGGTCAGATTGCCCCCCAGCACCTCGACTTGGATGACGTTGAAGACGTGGTAGACATCCGAGGCGTCAAAGGTGTTCCCAATCCCGTTCACCAGCACCTTGGTCGTCAGCTGGGTCTCACCGTCCACACTGATGACATCCGCAACCGACTGGTCCGTGAAGTTAATGACCAGCGACCCACGTGCCACGCCATTGGTCACGAACGTCGCCGCTGTGTCCTCGAACGTGATTGTGCCCGCTACTGGGGCCCCGCTGCCCGTGGTCACGGTTCCGGTCTCGGCCGGCGTGGTGCGGCCCTCGAAGGCGATCTTCACATCCTGCAGGGCAACCGTGATGCCTACGGAGGTGACCCCACCCAGGGGCTGCTTGCCGGAGGCATCTAGGAGCTTGTTGAATGCCAGGCCGCGAGCGAACGCATCCTCATCCTTCCGGAGCGTGTCCACAAGGTCCTGCATCGTCATCTCTGTGGACGGCGCGGCGACCTCCGCGACTCGCGGAGACGTCTGATAGTCCACCTGCACATCATTGCGCGTCGTCATAGCTTCCCGAGCTCAACCCCCAGGTTCTTCAGCTCCCGATCTCGAATCTCGCAACGAGCGATGTGCCCAGTGTACTCCGCGATGATCTGATTCTCCTTGTCGATCACGTCCTGGGCGCGCAGGATGCTGGTCCTGGATGTCTTCACCTGGGCATTGAGGGCACTGATCTGATAGGGCGGATAGGTTGCCAAGACCGACTTGATCTTCTGCTCACGCTCCGCATCCTCAGCCAACACGAGTTGCGATCGAGCCTCATGCTGCTCCGCAATGGGCAGCTCGTTGAGCCGCACGCCATTGACGCGGATTGAGGTGATTCCAGTCTCACCGATATTTGAAGTCTGCACTACTCTCCTTAGGTTGCGATGGTGTCTAGTGTTCGAACTGTCGTGATGGACGCGCCACTCGCGTCGGCGGTCGTGTTCTGCGTGAAGGGCAGGATGACCTTGCCCTGCCGCACGTTGCCCACAAGGCCCTGGGTGGTGGACTGAATGAAGGTGTTGGACACCGAGGTGCCCGTTGCCTCCTCATCCAGGAGGAGATCATGAAGGTCATCCGAGGTCGCGTAGGTCTGGATGAGCTTGTTGATTTCGTAGGTGTCACCAATGTCCCAGTCGTCGGGCGACCCGTACAGCGTCGACACATCCAGCACCGTGTCACTGACGACGTTCGTGACTTCCCAGACGTGGGTCGTCTTGCCGCCAAACGTGTTCCGCACCAGATCCCCAACCTCGACCGGCGTGCCCCCTGTGTCGAAGAGCTGCCCGGTGTCGATGAGCTGGGTCGATGAGTTGGATGTGACCGTGCCCGTGTCGGACGTGGGGACGACCAGGTTGAACTCACCCAAGGCGCCCGTGGACCGCGATGCGTACCGGTAGCGGTGCTCCTCGAGCAAGGTGTTCTCGATGACTCGGACAACCGCCGCAGCCGGCACCTCAACATCGACGGTGCCCGCAGCGCGGATGATGACATCACCCTGGCTGTTGAACGAACCACCAGGCGCCTCGATGCCGCCGAACTGATCCTTGTCGATGATCCCAGTCGTGCCGTCGTCCCGGGCCAGATAGACCCGATCGCCCGCCGCGGTGTTTTCAACGGAGGCTGACACCGTGTTCGGGGGCTGCCTCGGCGTATTCAGATCGTCCGTGAGGATGTAGCTTTGGGCGTCGCCCGTGCCGGGGTTGATGAACGAGACACCCCGTGTCCCGAAGATCTGGGTGCCTGTGAAGGTGCCCAGGGGGCTCTGCTTGGAGACCGCGAACTGCTGCACAATGCCACCAGCACCAGCCGTATCAACAACGACTGTGTCGGAGCTCTCGTCCGTCAGGACATCATCATTGATGATCGCATCCAGCGAGGTCTGCTGATCGGTCATCATCACGTAGGCTTGGCTGACATCCTCGCCGGCGGCCGCGCTGTTGACCGAGATCACCCGTGATGTATAGCCGCCCTGCCCTGTGACATCGTCACCTGCGGTGAAGGTGCCACTCGGTGCGTCGTAGAACGCCAATACCTCAAGCCCTCGGAAGGACTCACCGGGAATGTTGACACCTGCACCGAAGAGATCGGTGTTGGGTGCACCACGCCGGGTGACATACTTGAGCCGCTCGTAGACCTTGGCAATGGCCACGTTCGACTGAGTATCCACGGTGATCGAGTAAGGCTCCGCCGTGCTGTTGCCATCATGGTCCACGGTGGTGTGGCCAATGGCCAGCGTCACGGTGCCACCTTCCCCAGATGCCCCATCGGTGGGACCTCCAAGGTTGGCGGCTGGCGCCGCGGCAGTGCAGGTTGCGTCACCATCAGCCTGAGTGGCGAAGTCGAACTCCACCACCGCATCACTGCCGGAGAAGTCGGTCAGGTCGCCGACCAGGTAGTACTCGAGCTCGGGGGCGCCGACGGTGCCGCCCACGGCCGTCAGTACGCCGCGCACGGTCGCGGCGGCGTAGGACGCGCCGACGTAGATGCCATTGCCAACGTTGAAGGTGCCGGCACCCGCGCTGCCGGTGAAGGCCCGATAGCCGGTGAGGTTGTTGATGTCCGGGTTGGATGAGAGGGGGAGCGCCTGCTTACCACCGGCCGCCACGTTCAGACGGAACTGATCGTAGAGCGTGGTGTACTGGCGCGAGAACACTTCGAGATCGCCGTCCGCGATCGCGACGCTGTCGCGAGTCGTCCGGACCAGGATGTCGATGATGCCCAGGGACAGCGCTGCGTCCGTGTCCCACCACTGGAAGGCGCCCGTGCTGTCCGTCATCTTGAAACGGTCCTGATACAGATAGACGTCGGTCGCCTGCTGCACCGCACCAATGACCTGCACCGCGGGATAGAGCTGCGTGCCGGAGGTTGAGACCGCCGTGGATGTCACCGTACCGGTGCCACCATCGGTGGTCACCTCCAGCACCTCACTGGCATTCTGGAAGGTGTCGGTCGTGGTCTCGGGCCGGATCCAGATGATGGTCGTGCCGTCCGGCAGGGTCTCGAAGTCGAGCAGCGTGCCGGTGTCTCCAGTTGTGCCGCCCAAGACCTCACGGCCAATGTCTGCCTGGACGAAGGGCGTCGAGTCGTTGTGGAGGATCGACCGGATCTCATCGTCATCACCAGCCGACCAGTCCGCCCCGATGGCTCCATCTTTCAGGAACTCCGTGCTGGAGCGAGGGATGAAGTACCCGTTCGGCAGGACGAAGGCGTTGGGCGTTGTCGGCGTCATGGGATTCTCGAATCCCATCGCAACGAACTCGTCCGTCTTATCGGCAATCGAACTGTAAAGCGACTGCGTCGTGTGGACCGTGTCGCTCGCACCGGCGGCCCGGCGGATCATCCTCAACCCCTGGACGGGAGAGCCAACCACCTCATCGGCGAACAGGAGCTCGAAGTCACCATTGAGACCGTTGGAGGTTAGCGAAATTACAGACATTTTAGCTCCTTGAAATCAGAATTGGGCGATCGTGTCCGGGATCCAGGTGGCCTTCGCGGACAGGCCAGTTGAGACTATAGTTGCTGCATCTTCCCAGCGCTCGTAGAGGGTGACATCGAGCTTGGCCGTGTTTCCGACGGGATCTGTGGTGAATCCTGTGGCCGTCACACGGAAGCGGACGTAGTAGAGGGCCGTGGCACCCGGCTGATTCGTCACCGTCCGAGTGGCCTGGTCCCCCGGCACCGTCCAGCTGATCCGGTTCGTGCCGGCGTTCTTGAAGTCGTTCGTGTCGTCAGTCTCCCCAGAGACCGCGCCCCAGACCGTGCCGTTCCAATACTCGGTGGCCAGCGTGTAGGCCCCCACCCCGGCGGTTGTGACATCGATGTCGAGCCGGGTGAATTGCTCCGTGTGCCCCATGTAGTAGGCGTCACCAATGGCGGGCGCCGCAATGATGGGGACGAGCGTCATACCCTCACCAGTCCGGCTGTCATTCGCCTCGAGCGTCTCATCCGTGAAGGGGGTGCCCTCGGACTGATCCTCAGCAAGCGCTGCCACCACCTTCCCCGAGGCGGCGGCCGAGACGCGCACGGCCGTGTCTGATGCGTAGTTGAACGTGGCCGATGCTTTGAAGGTGCCCTGCCCATCTGCCGTGAACGCCAGTGCGTTGAGCAGCTCCTCATCAGTGTCCGTTCGCTGGATGACGACACGAGAGCCTTCCGTGACGCCGAAGATCTCAATCGTGACATTGGCCTCAACGGCGAAGGTGCCCTTGCGTAGGTCCGTGCCGCGCAGCTCGAAGATGCTAGTTCGCACGCCGTTGGCTGAGTCATCCGCCGAGACGACCGACACCATGTTAGTGCCGCCCCAGCTGACGGTGCTGATCGCGGAGTCTCCTGCCGTGACCACATCCAACGACTGGATCGCAACGAACGCGGCTAGGCTGGTCGACGGGGAATCCTCATCGTGCGTCGCGCCATAGCCGAAGACGTGCGTTGCGCTCGCGGGGGTTCCCTCCACAGGGCGCCAAGCAGGATCGACTTGCAGGACGGCGGAAGCAGCCTCGGAATCCACCTCGGCCACTGCGAGGGCACCGGTTGTAGGCGCAGTGATGGGAGCGGCACTCGCTGTCTGCAGACCAGTGACCCCGGTCTTCGAGGCAGCCGACAGCAGGGAGAGCGTCTCTAGGTCGCGTGCGTCGACTTCTTCCACATAGGCCGAACTGCCGGACCAGTCGACCGATCCGAAGTCATCGTTGGCATAGGCCGCAATGGCATAGCTGTCCGCGTTGTCGGGCGTGACCCCAGCCGTGAGCGTGCCCGTGCCCGTGGCGCTGTTCGTCTCAGGCGTCGGAGTAGTCTCGTTGACGTTGTCGTAGGTGACCGCGGTGACGGCGAGCTGATCACAGGCCCCCACTGCAGTGATGGTGATGGTGGCGCCATTGGTGACGCCCGGGACGCTGCCCGAAACACCATTCGGAGAATCGACCACAGAGAGCGTGAGCGCACCGGAGTTGTTGCTCAGCAAGATGTCACGGTCAGTGCCATTCCCTGAGAAGCTGACGCCTCGCAGCACGTAGGTGGTCGTGGCGGACTCACTGATCTCGATCGCCCACCAAAGCATATTCACGAACGTGTTCTCGAAGAAGTCCGCAGCGGCGGGGTCATCCTCGAGATCCACCTGGGCACCAGGCCCAGGGGCGGCAGAGAAGAAGTTCTTGACCACAGTGCAGGCATTGTTGTGGCGCAGCGTGTCGCAGTCAGTGAAGACGCAGCTGCGGATCTCCACCGCGGTATCGGCAACTTCCCACTTCCCGGACCCCTGGAAGGAGCAGCCGAAGAACTGCGCGTCCGTCGCATCCGTGTCATCGAAATTCATCTGATAGCGATTGCCGCCCGTGACAATCGTCCAACCACCCACGCCGGACGAGCTGTCCCCCGATCCCGACCGCGCACCAGCAGTCAGCCGCGCATCTCCTGAGTAGCTGGCCGGGAGATCCATCTCGAGTGCATAGAAATCGTCGGCAATCAGATCATAGTTCTCGAACGCCAGCACGACGTTGCTGTCGTCGAAGGTGGTATCCACATCGCCGCTGGAAGGCCCGAACGCGATCGAGCCCTTCAGCGTGAAGGTGCCGTTGGCCTCCGCTGTCACAATGCCTGTGCCATCGGTGAGGACCTGATCAGCGACGTCCTGCCAGGTGTTCGGCGTGCCATCCGTCCCCGCATCCACGCGGTAGGTCCGCTCCGCGTCCGTCTGGCGGTAGATGTTGCCAATCGCAACGTTGTCGTTGTTGCCACCAACAGTTGAGGTCATGTCCCATTCGACACCGATTTGCTCGATGTTTGCCGCGGTGGGAGGCGAACCGCCCACAAAGTCGGGATTGGCACGGGCCTTGCCGATGTTGATGGCGGTCAGCTGCCAGCCAGAGACACCCGCATCAGAACCACCGATGATGACGGAGAAGAAGTCCGTGATGGTGGCCCCAGCGAAGTAAGCCCGCACACCCCCGTTCGCCACCGTGTTGAGCGGCCCGAAGATCGTTGACCACCAGATGTAGATGGTGTCACCGTCGGCGAAGGTACTGGTGCCACCATCGTCGAAGATCAGCCCGTCGAGGTCGTTGCTGACCTTGTCGGAGATGACCGTCGTGACGCCCGGAGGGGCCGTCTCGATGTTGGTAGCGGGGGACCCGGCACCAGAATTGTCCGTCCAGCCGGCTGTGTCGGTTGCATCTGCGATGAGATCGCGTTGGTCTGTGATTGCCATCTCGCGCCTCTTGCTAGTTCAACGGCTCAATTTCGACGGCCAGCTCTAGCCCTTCGACAGCCACAGAGACTTCGGTCACTTCAACTTCCACACTCGCCTCCGGGGGTCCATCCACAACCACGCCGAGCTCCGTAATGATCTGGGTGCCAGCGGCGGCGCCTGCCACCACAACAAAATGCCGCCCATCGGAGGCGTTGCCAAGGACGATGCTCACGGTAGACCTTCCAAGTCTGAGATCTCCTGATCCAAGGCTGGTCGCTGCGTATCTTCATTGTCCCGTCGTGCGGTCAGTTGTGTGAGGCGGGCCACGCTCACTTCTCTTTGGAGAGGTGTCGGATTGTCCAGAGTGCACTCGTCACGGATCACATCCATGAGTTTCTTGGGGTCTGTACCTGTACCACGCAGGGCAGCAACCCGCAGAAGCAGCGCTAGGTCCTGCTCGGTCATGTCGGGAACTCCGTGCTGGTGAAGGTGCCGTCGGTCGGAGCTGCGGCTTCCGTGTTAGAGCTGCGAGGCGGATCCGTCGCTGAATCGCCCACATTGTAGCCGAACACTACGAAGTAACTCCCGCCCGGGTATGCGCCGCCGTCGTCACGCACCTGGACCTCCATGTGGCTCACAGCGTTTGTTGGCACCTCACGGCCAACAGTCGAGATGGCCGAGACGGCGAAGAAGAGCTTGGTGCGGGTATCTGCGCCGAAGAGCCTGGTCAGGGCCTTACCGAACGAGCCGGCCAGCTGATTGCCGGTGGTGGTGAGAGCCCAGACGGCGGCGGCGACGCCTGAGATGGCCGCATCCAGGTTGTCGAGCAGCGCGGCGCGGGCCACGGTGTAGCCCTGGGCTGTGAGAGCCGTCTGCACGTCAGCTTGGCTGAGATCGTTGAGCGCGCCGATGTCCGTCTGCGTCTGATCGTGCTCACCCTGGTCAGTGGCAGCTGCGAGAGGAACGACCGTGTTGGCGCCATCAGTTCCGCGCATGGCCGCATCACCGGTGAACTCACCGTAGCTGGCTGATGTGGTGTGGGCAGCGCGGAGCTCGTCCCATACCGCATCTGCAACCACTGCTGCAGTCGGATCGTTGAGGGCAGCAATGTCGGTCTGCGTCTGATCGTGCTCCGCCTGGTCGGTGGCAGCGGCCAAGGGGACAGTCGTATTGGCCCCATCCGTGCCACGCATGGGTGCGTCACCTGTGTCCAGGCCGAATGAGCCAGCGTCCGTGTGACTTGCTCGAGCCGCGTCCCACACTGCATCCTCAACACCCACAGCGTCCAAATCGTTGAGGGCAGCGATGTCCGACTGAGTGGCGTCGTGCTCGGCCTGATCAGCAGCGGCTGCAAGGGGCACAGTGGTATTGGCTCCGTCTGTGCCGCGCATCGTCGCGTCCCCCGTGAACTGACCGAAGGATCCGACATCCGTGTGGCTTGCTCGAGCCGCGTCCCATACTGCGTCCTCGACCCCGGCCGCATCCAGATCGTTGAGGGCAGCGATGTCGGTCTGCGTCTGGTCGTGTTCGGCCTGGTCGGTGGCTGCCGCTAGAGGCACAGTCGTATTCGCCCCATCGGTGCCTCTCATGGTGGCATCACCGGTGAATTCACCGAACGAGCCAGAGTCCGTGTGCCCAGCGCGGAGCTCGTCCCATACTGCGTCGGCGATCGCGGCGTTGTCCACTGTTGCCGTGGCCGAAGAGGTTCGTGCCAGCACAATCACCGGGTCACTGACCGCAGGGGTGAAGGGAAGGGTGTCCACCGTGAAGGCGCCGTTGGTGTTCGCGTAGGACAGGATCGGGCGTGTAGCGACGCCTGCCGAATTGACCACGACAATGACCATGTCGTCATAGAAGCCCGTCGCCTGGGTCGCACCAGTGCGGATCTCCGTGGTGGTCGAGCCTGAGGTAGCTGCGAGTTGCGCCGCGATGGTGGCCTCTTCCAGATCGTCAACGTTTGCGTCCACCACATCGAGGCTCGTCTGAGTGGCCCGTGAGGAGATCGTGGCATTGATGTTCGCCCCTGCAAAGGGGGTCGAGTCACTGAGGATCGAGTCCCGGATCTCGTTCACAGCATCGGTGGCCAAGGCGTCGGCATCGATCGCATCTGTGGCGACGGCAGCCGCATCAACGGCGTTCGCAACCAGATCCATGGCATCACCCGGCTGGGCGTGCGCCTGCACCTCCTCACCAAAGGAACCGGCCGCAACGTGGCTGGCGATCGCCGCATCCCAGACTGCATCCTCTACAGCTGCAGCGTCCAAGTCGTTGAGAGCCGCGATGTCGGCCTGGGTGGCGTCGTGTTCTGCCTGGTCAGCAGCCGCAGCAAGGGGCACCGTTGTGTTTGCCCCATCCGTGCCCCGCATCGTTGCATCACCGGTGAATTCACCGAACGAGAGCGAGGTGGTGTGGCCCGCCCTCAACTCATCCCATACGGCATCGGCAACGACGGCCGCGGTCGGATCATTGAGTGCGGCAATATCAGTCTGCGTCTGATCGTGTTCTGCCTGATCAGTAGCCGCTGCGAGTGGGACGGTCGTATTTGCGCCATCCGTGCCACGCATAGTGGCATCTCCGGTGAACTCACCGAACGATCCAGAATCAGTATGGCCCGACCGCAGCTCGTCCCAGACTGCATCTGCAATGCCGGGCAAATCAACTGAGCTGACCGCTGTGCGAGCAACAACGACCACAGGATCACTGACTGCAGGAGTGAACGGCAGCGTGGTGACCGTGAACGCTCCATTGGTGTTCGAGTAGGCAGCGATCTGACGTGCAACGACACCCGCACTGTTGACCACGACTAGGACCATATCATCGTAGAAGCCGGTCGCTTGCGTGGCACCTGTGCGGACCTCAGTAGTGGTGGACCCAGAGGTGGCGGCCAGCTGCGCTGCGATCATTGCCTCTTCGAGATCATCCACATTCTGGTCAACCACATCGAGGCTCGCCTGAGTTGCTCGAGAGGAAATCGTGGCGTTGATGTTGGCGCCAGCGAACGGCGTTGCATCACTGAGGATCTGGGCCTGACTGAGATCGTTGAGCGCAGCAATGTCTGCTTGTGTGGCGTCGTGCTCGGCCTGGTCCGTGGCAGCGGCCAGCGGGGTGACGGCGTTCCTGGTCGAGATAGCAACGTCGATATCACCACCGGAGAACCGGGTGGCATCGTCCAAGATCGAGTCTCGGATCTCGTTGATGCCGGTGGTTGCGAGCTGGTCCGCCCCGATGGCGTCCGTCGCTAGCTCGCTCGCACCAATGGCATTGGCTGCGATGGCGTCGGCATCGATCGCGTCCGTGGCAATCGCTGCAGCGTCCACGGCATTGGCCACAAGGTCCATGGCATCCCCTGGCTGCGCCCTGGAGGAGATCGTGGCGTTGATGTTCGCACCAGCGAAGGGAGTCGCATCACTGAGGATCTGTGCCTGGCTGAGATCGTTGAGCGCTGCGATGTCAGCCTGTGTGGCGTCATGCTCGGCTTGATCAGTGGCCGCTGCGAGGGGCACAGTGGTGTTGGCACCATCCGTGCCTCTCATGGCAGCGTCGCCGGTGAACTCGCCAAACGATCCAGAGTCCGTGTGCCCAGCCCGGAGCTCGTCCCACACGGCGTCGGCGATCCCGGTGGTATCCAGTGAGCTCAGGGCAGTGCGCGCCACGATGATGACCGGGTCACTGATTGCGGGCGTAAAGGGCAGGGTGTTGACCGTGAAGGCGCCGTTCGTGTTCAGGTAGGTCAAGATCCGCCTGGCCACCACACCGGCGCTGTTCACAATCACCAGGACCAACTCGTCATAGAAGCCATTGGCCTGGGTCGCGCCCGTGCGCACCTCAGTGGTGGTGGAGCCTGAGGCGGCGGTCAGCTGAGCGGCGATGGTCGCCTGCTCGAGGTCATCGACGTTCTGATCAACCACATCGAGGCTTGCTTGGGTAGCCCGGGACGAGATCGTCGCATTGATGTTCGCACCGGCGAATGGAGTCGCATCGCTGAGGATCTGGGCTTGGCTGAGATCGTTGAGCGCTGCGATGTCGGACTGCGTGGCATCATGCTCAGCCTGGTCGGTAGCGGCTGCCAATGGCACTACGGTATTGGCGCCGTCCGTGCCCCTCATGGTCGCGTCACCGGTGAACTCACCGAAGGAACCAGAATCCGTGTGCGCAGAACGGAGCTCGTCCCACACCTGGTCGACGATCTCATCGACCGCGCTGGTGGCGAGGGCATCAGCGTCGATTGCATCCGTGGCCACGGATGTAGCGTCAACCGCATCGGTCACCAGATCCATGGCATCGCCTGGTGCTGCCCGGGTGGTGACCGCCGCATCCAGCCGCTGGAACTTGGTCCCGTAGTCCTCACTGCCTCCCTCGGGCACGATGTCGTCGATGAACTCGCTGAACGAGCTGGTGTTGTAGCGCTCCTGTGGCGTCACCTGGCTGATCGCCGCGGGGTCATGGTCGAAGAGCGCCACATAATCCACCCCGGCTGTTGGTGTGAAGTCGAAGCGGTAGAAGCCACCCGCCACCTCAGTCGTGTCCGTTGACGACTGCACGACCGCACCTGTGCCCGCATTCCAGATCTCAATCTCCGGAATGTTGGCACCCGCGAGCCCCGTGACCGGGATCCCCGCATTGGTGACGAAAGTCGTGAGTCGTAGTTGGACGGCCATGGTCTATGCGTCGGCCCCCGCAGCAGGATGGTCGTCAGGGCCTTCGGCCTCCGGTTGCTCCTCGGGGTTCAGGGTGACGGGCTTCATCTGCTGAAGCTCGTTCAGAAGCTCGAAGGCTTCCTGGCCCTCCGTGGCAAGCCGCGTCAAGAGCCTCGAGAGCTTCGTGAGCGCATCGAGGGGAAGCAGTGCGTGGGTGAACTTGGGCTGCTGGGGCGGCGGGGTGGATCCATTGCTCATGTGGTTCTCCTAGGGATCTATGTCGGGGTTGACGGTTCCGGTGACGAACTCGAAGTCTATCGAGTCTGGATTGATAGCACCGCCCGTGGGGTTGAAGAGGATCGTGCGGACGGTGTCGGTCGCCACAATCATGAAGGTCATGATGAGATCGTCCATAGTCGTGGCGGTAGTGACGGGTGCCCAGGTGACGATGTGCGTCCCTAGGACCACGCCCGTCGCCGTGGTGTCGATGATCACGGTTCCGTTGGAGACGATATTCGGGATGTCGATCGTCACCCGGAAGACTTCCAGGTTCTGGTAGATCGTATCGAAACGTCTCATGGCAACGCTCCTTCCAGCATCATCCTGCTCACGCCCTCGGCCACGGCCGTGTCCTCGTCGGCGCCCCTGCCCTCGTCGGCCCATAATGCCTCACCATCAAGCTCCCGTCGTGAAGAGAATGCGCCAGCGATCGGTGACGGCGTCGTACCACAAGAAGGCACTCTCATCCGGGCCCAAGGTGAGGTCGGCCCCTGTGGGTGAGATGATTCGGTTGGCGGCGGCTGAGCCCGTATCTTGGTGCCCGAGAATCAGAGTGTTGGAACCGATGTATGTGATCCACTGGGTATCCTCGTCCTGCTGCACCGCGATGCCGGTGAGGGTGTGGTTCCCATCCGTATCGATGCGCCAGACCTGACGCATGTCGTTCCGCGTCTCGGGCTCGTAATCATTGACGTCGCCAGTGAACTGGGCGGGGCTCAGGGCGGTGAACGCCATGACTCCGCCCTCTTGAGTGTACCGGCCACCGTTGCGGATCGCGTGTTGGCGCGTCGCGCTCGTGACGTTGACGGAGATCGTACTGCCAGTGATCTGTAGCGTCGCGTAACTGACGATGGACCCGCCGCCGAGGGCATCGAAGGTGAGGGGGGTGATTGTCCAAGCGTTGACGTTCGTCATGACACGCCCAGCGATATCGAGCGCGCCGAGTGGCGTGTGTGAAACGTCGCTCCACGATCCTGGGAGGTTCGCGGTTCGGGCCGGAACGCGGAGGCCCCAGAACGAATTACCCTTCGATCCAGAGATGCCGAAGTTGAAACGGTCGAAGCCGAGCTCGAACACCTGGACGGCCGTTTCAGAGGCTCCATCCTGTCGTGACTCCATTCGGAAGAAGTCGTCACCATCGGTGGTGAAGGCATGAAAGAACATGTCCTCACCAGTGCTAGCCCCATTTCTCCGGAACCTCAGGCGTGCATTGGTGCTGCTGTAGTCGATGTCCCAGTCGCCACTGGTTCCGAACTTGACGCCCCGGTCATTGACGAACTCGATGTCCCCACTGAACTCGCTGCGGGCGCCGCCCGCATTACGGAGGAAGATGTTCTTCGCGTGGGAGACGAGGTCCGAATGGACAACGACGTTGTCCCCACCCGCGTTAGGTTCGATGGCCGTCAGATTGTCGTAGGCGAGACCATAGTAGTTGTCGTATTCCTCAGCTCCCAGCGACTGGCCGAATAGTTGTTCCTCTGGGTCCTTGCACCAGATGCCACGAATATTGCCGAGCGTTGCTCTGGCAGTAGCGTTCTGTGTGTTCCACAATGGCTTCACCACCACCGCTGCCATGTCATCTACTCGTGACCTGTCCGTCGCGGTAACAGCCAAAACAACGGGTTGAAAGCTCATCCCGATCACCGCTTCAACGCCGACCCAGGTGCCGCCGAGTCCATCGTTCCTGATGGTGGGGCCCGCACTGACGACCACAGGACTGATCCCATGGATGGTTGAGTTGTCACTGTCGAAGAGCGCGCCAGTGCCCATCAGATTGAAGATCGAAAGAACCGGGTTTGGCTCAACCGTCGTGGTGAAGACTCCACCGCCAAGGTAGGCTTGGTAGACGAAGATCCCATTGCTGACCGTATAGGTCGGCAGCACGTTGATTGGCGTCTCGATGACCACACCCGTATGGGTCGCGGTCGGGGCGTAGGTGATGATGTTCGCAGCGGGAGTCGTCGCCCCCCACCCGCTCTCGAAGATCAGTTGAGAGGGCGTGGTGATCTGGCCCAGGTCGGCGTTGCTAGTCCCACGTAGCGCCAGGGCGTCGGACGCACCCGTCCCGCCGACGAGAGACTGGCCACCAGCTCGACCAGCCAGGAAGGCGTACTGCGTGTGAACGTCCCCAACCGTCAGGTTGGTCAGCGTGTTGTGATCAAGCTGCGATTCCAGGACGGGCGCGTTGTTGCCGACCGCCTGGACAGTGCGATCGGCGCTCACTCGTCATCCCCCTCCTCTTCCCTGGTTTCGGGGGTCTCGTCCTCGTCGGGGGTGCCTGAGCCTGAGGAAGCGGCCTCATCGGGCCGCACCCCACCAGCCCGCATTCGCTCGCGCTCCTGGGCGCCGATCATGGCCGCCTCCACCATCGCATCCATGAGCTCCTGCGGCACCTTGCTCAGGCCGAGCAGATCGCGAATCTCGTCAACGACCGGATCACCAGGCATCAGCGGCGCGCCGGAATCGGCCAGGTCCCTGATGGCTTGGGTGATCTGCTCCACATCGCGGTACTGGACCTGTTCGGTCTTGAGCCTCGGGGTCAGTTCCTCGGGCCAGCCATTCAGCATGACCAACACCCGCACCACGTCCCGCTGCATCACCCACTCGAGCTCGGTGAGAGTCGAGTCAATGATGAGACCAAAGTTCTGGGTCTTGTCACGGCTGAGGGCCAGGCTGCCCTTGCCATCGCCGCCAAGCAGCAGATGCTCCACACCAAGGATCCGGGCCATCTCTCGATTGATTCGCTCGATGGTCCTTGCGGCAGCATCCAGGGATGTCCCACCTGAGGAGCTCAGCAAGTTCAAGTCCCACTGCGGGACGTTGCTGGGTCGGGCCGCCTCGTCCTCCGACAGGTATGTGGAAGAATCAAGGACCAGGCCCAGGGAGGGGGTCTGGATGTGCTTCTGGATGAAGGTCTGGATTGGCGCCAGTGCCTCCTTCGCTTGCGCCGAGGTGATCGTGCCAGCCTTGACCAGCTTGTTCAGCTCGGCGATGGGTGCCTTGCCAAACGGGATGCCACGCAGATCGGTCTCGTAGCCGAAGCCCTCGAGCTGCTCGAAGCGGCGCAATCGGATGGAGGGCTCCACCAGGTGGCGCAGCAGACCTAGCCCCTCAGGGCTGTCGCTGAGCGAGTCATCCACGGCATAGAGAAGCTTGCCCCGTTCCAGGTACAGTTCCTCCCCTGTCTGGGGCGAGCGCTGCATGACGCCGATGACGGAACCATCCTCCTCTGTGTCCCACTTTTCGATGGTGTACTGCGGCCGGGCCTGGATGTCCCGCAGGCCGATGCGGCCATCATCATTGCGCTTGGCGATCCACTCCTGGACGCTGAATCCATAGAGGCGGTAGGCAGCGGTGATGCGCACGACCCGTGTCCAGGGCGTGGCCATATCGTGCAGGGCGAAATCGATGAACTCAGCGATCTCCGCTGCTAGAGGGCTGTCATCTGCGGGCTCGACCTTCCACCCGGCCTTGGCCACGAGGTTCAAGAAGAAACGGACACCGGCCGCGACGATGCTGACGTTGGTGATGAGATCGCTGAACGTCTTGTAGCGGTCGAAGTTGTCGGCGAGCTTGGGGCTCTCCTCCCGCCGCTCGATGAAGCCACCGAAGATGGCCGTGCCGGGGACACCTCCCGCCTCAGTGGGCGGGGTGCTCTTCCGATCGAACACACCACGAAAGAAGTCGAATCGTGCCATCAGCTAGTCTCCAGCCCGCAGTGCGGGCATGTCGGCTTGTGGGCGTAAGGACAGGGGCCGCCGATGTGCCAGACCAAGTTCGGCCCATTGCTGCAGATGCCACAGGCCACCATCTCCGGCGCAGTGGTGGTGGACGGGACACACGTCAGCGGCGGCACAGTGGTGCCAGTCCAGTAAGTGGTCAGCTCGGTCAGCTCTACGCTCATGTCAGGCCTCGATCAGCATACCACCCGCGATGGGCAGGCGCCTTGCCGTCTTCCGGTTGGCTCGGGTGAAGGCCCGAGTGGCAGCGTCGATTTGGTCCTTGTACTCGCCATTGGGGAACCCGCACGCCTCGTTGATGAAAGCGTCATTCCATGGGCCCCGCACGAGGTAGAGATTGCCGCCTTCTGCCTGCGCTGCCAAGGGCTTAGCTCGATCCAGCTTGCTGCCGGTCTCGGGGGAGGACCAGGCCGAGTAGCCCACCAGCTGCTTCTTGATGTAGGAGACCTGCGACTTGCCTGCCTGACCGGGATCCTGTGGGAAATCGATCTCGACGGCCACGCCATCCTGCTCAGCTAGCTGCGCCATCATCTCATCGACCTCGCCTGGTGTGGCCCGCCTGCGGTCGATGTCAGCGATGATGATGCGGCCCGCCTCGTCGATCCCCATCTTGCAGCCCACCGTCCAGGGGGAATTGGGCTCGCGCGTGGAAGCCAGGTCGTAGCCGCGAATCCACTTGAGGCCCGCCGGCGCCTGGTCGAGGAAGTTGAAGTCCTTGCGCTGGAACAGGCCACCACCACGGGGCGCCGGCCTCTGCTGCAGCTGGCCTGCCTCGGCGTAGCTGCCACCCCAGCTGCGGAAGGCGGCCTTGAGCTGCTCCACTGCCAGCAGGGGGAAGCGGATGGGATCCAGCAACTGGCCCTCCTCGGTACGGTTGTCCCAAGCGGTCATCTCCTGGAACTCACCAAGGCGATCCTCTGGGGCAAGGGGTGAATCAGTCAGATCCTCGGTCAGCTCTTCAGGCGTGACCCATCGGGGCACAGGCTCACCATCACGCTTGAACTTCGCGACCTTCTCCACGGGCATGCCCTCACGGGGCACGGTTGTGAAGCAGCGCCGCTTGCTCTCGTACTCCATGGGCAGGCAGAGGTGCTCATAGCCGAGATCCTCCTTGAGGATCAGGCCAGAAACGTCGCGCTCGTGGATGCGCTGCATGATGACCACGATGGCGCTAGCAAGGGGGTTCGAGGGTGTGGGCGCCGGGTTGTTGAGCCTGGTGGGCAGCGTCTCGGCGAACCAGCGCAGGGCGTTCTCGCGCTCGGCATCGCTCTCGAGATCCCGCACAGCATGGGGGTCATCCAGCAGCAGGCGATCCGCCCGGTAACCCGTCAGGCCCGAGCCGGTGGAACTGGCCTTGCGCCAACCGGTGAGGTCGTTGTGATACTCGACCTTGGCATTCGCGTCGCCCTTGAACTCCCATGTGCCCTTCTTCCATTCAGGGGAATCCGCCCAACCACCAACCACCAAGCCCCACCTGGCCTGGTACCACTCACTGAGCATGAGGTCGCGCCCCCGCACCATGTCCCGGATGGACAGGCCCTGCTCATGCGATGCTGAGATGAAGCGGTTCTGGGGCAGCTTCTTCGGCCCCCACTCCCAGCTAGGCCAGAACACGTTCGTGCTCATCGACTTCGTGCAGCCAGGGGGCACGTTGATCAGAAGGCGGGTGAGCTGGCCAGCGGTTACCGCCTCAAGGTGTTCGCAGATGGCTTCCAGGGACCAGGGGGTATAGAGGTGCGAGGCTGGCTCAACGCTCTCCCAGCCCTGCTTCATGAACTCGAGCAGCGATTGCTCGCACTTCACGGTGTCGAGTATGAAGCGAGGCTCACCAAGCGGGGCTTGTACCACGTCCCGCATGAGGGTGGAGGGGAAACTCACTCGAGCGGCCTGCAGGTCCCCTGGTCACAGTGGCAGGGACCGAAGCATCCTGCGGTGTTGGTGCACGGGAGGTTGCGGCTGCAATCTAAAAGGCAAGCCGTACCGGGGCTGACAAACGCAGGGGCCGGAGCCCCCACCCCTTCGGGCATTGCTGACACTAAAGCACCCGATACGGCAAACAGAACGAACGCGAACACGGCTAGTGACTTGCGCATTGCAGGGCGAGCTCCACAAGGGATGCCTGGCAGCTGGCCACGGACGTGGCCGCCATCTCCAGATTGGTGAGCAAGGCCTGCGCTTGCGCAGCCTTGTCTTGCGCCGCCAGCAGCATCACGGCCGCCTCCTTCTGTGCAGCCAGGTAGCGGCTGAAGGACTCGAGGGCGAGGCCAATACCCGCCACCCCGAGGCCGGCGCCACTGCCTCCGATGATGGCGGCCTTGTTAGGCGGCATCCTCTTCCTCGGCGGCA
>SDBS01000271.1_pt1 | contig 47262 bp, 31 predicted proteins | sample 2277091 | NCBI WGS metagenome assembly SDBS01 (sample SAMN10404972, study PRJNA504765) | marine sediment metagenome | isolation source: marine sediment core GS10_PC15, 163 cmbsf | place: Arctic Ocean: Southern Knipovich Ridge | collected 2010 | reverse complement strand
CATATATGCCGAGCTCATAGGCCCGAAAGCGGCCGGCGCCCCCGGGGAAGAGCTTGAGGTATTCTTCGGAAGTCTTCAGCACTGTCTTTTCATCTCCGGCCCCCCGGGCAGCTTCGATCAGCTTCGAGATCGCCTTTTCGCGCAGTGAATCTTCCTTGTGATCATCAGCCGCCTTCCTGAACAAGACTGCGGCTTCATCGTATCCGCCCCTGGCAGAGGCCCTGTCGCCGAGCTTCATCATGGCAAGGGCGGCAACCGGCGACTTCGGGTACCTGTCGACTGTTTCCTTCAGGATCTTCTCCGCTTCGAGGTCCCTGCCCGTTTTCTCAAGCGCGACCGCCAGGCTGTATCCAGCTCTCGGGGCCTGGTCGGGGTATCTCGCGGGATCCGATACGCGCCTCAGGATGGTCACCGCTTCGCGGGGATCGCCCGCTGCTATGAGGCATTCCCCCGCCTCGAGAAGGGCCCTTCCTTCCAGGGGACAGCTGCCGGGCACCTCGAGGATCGTCATCAGTTCATCGGCGGCTTCCCTGAACCTTTTGAGGGCCTTGAGGATTGTGCCGCGATAGAACCTCGCCCTGCAGGCATTCTCGTCCCCGGGGTAGTCGGCAAGCTGTCTCTCGAAGGAGGACAGGGCATCATCGGCCCGTCCCGCCTGCATCCAGCACTCACCGGCGGAGAAGAGTGCCGGCGCGCGAAGCGTGCTGGCCGGATATTTCTCGGAGAAACGGAGGAACTCCTCCGCCGCGGCGACGAACATCTTGTCGCGCTGCAGTCTTTTGGCGAATCGGAAGTCCTCGCTCTCGCCCGCCGTGGAGGCCCCGGCGATGAGGACGACGGCGAATGCGGCGAAGACCGCGATAGAGACACATCTGCGTGCCCTGTAATGGATATTCAAAGAAATTCCTCCCGGTATATATGGGAAGGCAACAGCCTGAAAAACAGCATTAGGAAGTTAGCAAATGACCCGTGACAGGTCAACATGGAAGGGGCGGTAAGGACGGTTTCGGGGCCTACATTTTCCTGTATATCGACTTGATCGCTCCCCAGGACGATTCATCGACGGCTATCGCCTCATGGACCATGATCCTCGCCCGTTTGTCGCTGTCGTGAGCGAGGCTCACATTCACGCCGTTCCTCAGGTCGGAGTAAGTGAAATCGAGCCATGCCGTGCCGGGCTGAAGGGCCTGCAGAAATATAGTAAAGAGGATACCGGGACCGTCGACGGTCGTGCCGAGGACCGATCCGTTGACCGATATCAGATCTGCGCTTGAGGGATTGAGCCACCTGAAGAATGTCGTATCGCCGTTGCTGCCGGGAAGGGTCCCCTCGACTATTCCCATGATCTTCACACACGGATCTCCGGTGATGGAGACAGATATGTTGTATCCCATGATGCTGTCGATATTATCGACCATCACGTGAACGGAAAAGATATTGAAGTCGAATATAGATGTATCGGCCGGCGAGAAGTATAGTTCATCGGCCGTGGCGGGACCCGCCGCCGCCAGGATGATCACTGCTGCCAGAATGATATTGTATCCGCTCAATGTCATATTCTTCTCCCGATGCTACCGTATGAGTACGAGTTTCCTCTCAAGCCTCAGCGTCCCGGATCTCGAGACCGCCACGTAGACCCCCGAACTGACGGCCGAGCCCGAGTCGCTCGTACCGTTCCAGTGGAATTCACTGCGTCCGGCAGATGCTGCGCCGCTGAAAAGCCCGCGAACCAGCCTGCCTGCGGCGTTATATATATCAATTTTTGTATCGATGTCATTCCCGCTTCCTGCGGGAAGCTCCAGCACTATCGTCGTCACCGGATTGAACGGGTTGGGAAAATTGGACAGCCTCCCCGCTTCCGCCGGCGGGACCGTGCCGCCCGTCTGCGTGGTTACGATTATCCTTCCTGCCTGACCGACATCCTCTACCAGCGGGTTCCTGTCGATGTCCCAGACCGCTGCCTGCCCGATTGTGACATCGGTGATCCCGATCTCGAGGGCCTCGAATACGATCGCGAAGAGAGACCCCGGTGGAAGGATGTATGTGCGGTATCCCAGCACGCAGGCTTCCACGACGGCCGTATCCGCCGAAGGGGCGTCCTGATCGAAGAATGTCGGAAAGGGAGCCTCGTCGTAGAGCTGCCCCTGGCGGGCGGAGACATACGATACGACTGTAGAATCGAAACCGAGATGGAACCCCGCGCAGCTCAGTGAGTCGACCTGATCGTCCACGTGGACGTAAAGCGTACAGAACTCGCCGGGCGCCACGCGCGTCTCGGCCGGCTCGACCCGGACAGAGACAGTCTGCGCCGCGATCGGGGCGGGACAGAACAGGCAGAGGGCAAGGACCGCCGCTGCGGCCCCTGCCTTGCTGCCCGAAATGTATCGAGGTCCTTTCAATTTCATACTCCATGAAGATTACCGGTGCGGGAGACGGAACGGCCGCCCCCCGCACCGACCCTGATCTGCTACCTGAGCAGAATCATCTTTCTTGTAGCCGTGAAGCCGTCGGATGTAGCCATCCTGTAGAAGTACAGGCCGCTGGGAACGCCGGTGCCGGCGTTGTTGGTCCCGTTCCAGCCTACCTCGTGACTTCCGGCCGACATGCTTCTGTCTAACAGTGTCCTTACCAGGCGTCCCGAAACGTCGTAGATCCCGATCCTGACCATCGCGGGCTTCGCGAGGTCAAACGCGACCGTGGTCGCCGGGTTGAACGGGTTCGGGAAGTTCTGGTTCAGAGCGTCGGCGACGGGGATCTCGGGTCCGTCATAACCGCCGGTCCCTTCGAGAACGAACTGCCTGTTCTCGATATCCCTGATCTCGGCCTCGGCCAGTGAGACGCTTATCGACCCTTCACTCTTTACAAGGATCTTCGCGACCTCTCCTGAGCCGGCAAGGGGCCTGTCGACGCCGAGCGCCGCGATACAGATCTCCACGCCGTCGTACGAGGGGATCTTTCCGAAGAAGACATCTCCCCGTTTGACCAGAAGGTCGCCCTTCGTGACCGTGACGATCTCACAGCCGTCGCCTGTCTCTATGAGCAGCCTCGCGCCCTTCAGTGTCGAGGCGCGGCTGTTCATGATGACAGAGACGACCGTTCCAGCGTCGGTCGTGCCGGGAACCAGCTCGAAGGCGACCATGTTCTCGAGGTTCTCAGGCGACTTCTCTTCAGGCGCGTATTCCATGCCTGCCGGAGTTACGTTGCCGTAGTTCATCGAGAAGATCATCAGGTCCTCGAAGTCGACCACATTGTCGGGCAGAGGTATGCCGAACCTCGACCAGTCGTCGGACGGTCCGAAATCGGCCTCGGGGATCCAGCCGCCGCCACCTTCGGAGACACCGAATGTGATCGAGAAGTCGACCAGATCGGTGAGATCGACATTACCGTCCCACGCGGGGCCGTTGGCGATATCGCCGAGCCAGTAACTCGTCGATCTGTCAGCCGCTCCTGCGTCGAAGACCGAGTAGTTGCCGGCGCAGTCGTATGAGAACGCCGCGTAGTAATAGATGTCGCGCGGAGCTCTCGGATCGTCGGTAAACGACTCACCGGGCTCCACCTGCGTGACAAATGTTCCGCCGAGATGATCGGCGGGATACGAAGGCGGCGTGATGTACTCGGGATAGTCGCCCCAGGCGACCAGCCTGATCTCGACACCGACGAACGAAGCATCGCCCGTGGGATTCGTCCAGGCGAGGTGGACCTTGTTGTGGCCCGGCATCGCCGAGAATCCTGTAGGCGCCGCGGGCGCCACTGTATCCTTGATGAACGACCAGCTGTACATGTCGGGAGTACCCTCGCCGTTCTCGTTCCCCGCCATGTCGGCGACGCGGAAATAAACGGTGTGGCTCGCCTCCGAGAGTCCGGCGAAGCCGGGCAGCGCCCAGCCGTCGTCGTTCCACTCGGGAACGTTGACGCCGGTGAATATCGTCATCCAGCCGCCCGCGTCGATCTGGTACTCGGCCCAGTCGAGCGCCTGGTCATCGTCGAAGCCGAAGTTGACGAATGTAGGTGTCACGTTGTAGCAGACTCCCTCCGCCTCGGCGATCGGCTCCATCGTCGGTACGGTGCAGTCGATGCGGACCTCTCCGCCGACCATCGCCGCGCCGAGAGGCACGTTATCAACGTCACGGACCTTGAGGTCGGTGATAGTGATCGCGCTGAGACCCTCGGCCACAGGCGTGAACACGACGGTGAAGAGATCGCCGGAGCCGGTGGCTCCTGTGCTGCCGCCGAGTATCGACGTAGTGACCTTATACTCCCCTCCTCCGTTATTAACAGGATAGAAGGTAGTCGAAGGGAAAGAGCCCAGGTACGATCCCTCGACGATATCGGTCGATACGGTACCGACATTCACTACTGCGCCGTCGACCTGGAAGGTCACGTCGACGCCTCGCACCTCGTCAACCCCCACATGGTCGAACCAGAAGGTGAATGTGATTGGATCGAGACAGTTCGTCGTGCCGTAGGCAGGCATGACGCTGACAACATTCTCCGCTCCCATCCACGGATCGAACAGAATATAATCGCTCACAGGGTTGCCCAACCCGCCGAGATTCGACGCATCGTGATAAGGCCCGGAAGAGTCGCCCCACCAGTTGCCCAGCGCGTCGACCGTGGGAGCCGTGCTGCTCGCACCCGTATCGTTCCCGTAGATCGCATTGTTGTGGGCCTCGACGACGCTCACATCGCTCGCGTTGTAACCGACAAGGATCCCCGTACTGTTATCAGTGAGTACATTGTCGGTGATGGTCGCCTCTGTCCCCGGTCCGAAGTATGTCGTGACCATGACGGCGCCCGACGTGGACCCGTCAGAACTCGCGACACCCCGGCATCCCGATATATAGTTGTCGTGGACCGTGACGATCGCTCCGGCGCTGATGTCCAGCGCGTAATCGAGCCAGTCGCCGACACCCTTTCCGGTATAGGTGTTGCCGCTGAATGTAGAAACGTTCACAACGGATCCATAGTAGAGGACCCCTACCCGGCCGATCTCTGAAAACGTACTGTTTGTAACGTCCACAGGACCGGTGCCGAATGCGGCGATAGCCACACCGCCATAGCCGGGAAATTTGATCTCGGTGAATTCGACATCCGTACAGGAACCCTCGCCCTTGTTCCGGATTCCCTGATAGACCTGCCGACCCGTAGCATCGAGTGTGACACCACTGAGGTCGAAATCAAATCCTGTTTCGACAAGGAACCATCCACGCGGATCTCCGGACGAACCGGTGTCGAAGGTCGGGCTGATAGTCGTCAGACCCGATCCGGCACCTTCGAGTGTGAGGTCCTTGTCGACGTAGACCTGTTCGGCGGTCGTAAACGTACCCGCGTCCACATGCACTACATCGCCCGAGTTGGCTGCTGCCACCGCGGGGCCGACACCACCGAGATTCGCCGGCACGTAGAGATCAGTACCAGCGAGCTCTGTGATATAGCGGCCGTCTATGATGTGGCTGACAGTGCCCGCCGCGGCGGTCTGCGCGTCGGCAAGGGTCGCGTAGAAACGGGTATAATTGTTAGCGTTGTCAGAGTTACCCGTAAGAGTATGGGTGACGTCTGCAAGCTGCACCGTGACATCTGCTCCGTCGAGGATGTTGGTGCTGTAGGTGATCGGATGTGGACTGGTCGGAGTGGCGAAGCTGCCCTCTTCGAGGTAGATGCTGCCTACATCGGCTCCTGTCTCACCGAAACTGTTCGTGCCGGTGAAAACAATACCCGTCACACCTATCGGACTGTGCTGACCCCAGGTGAAGATCGCCACACCGCCCCAGGCGTTGTTGCTGGTGGTGATATCCTCGAAAGTGACGTTACTGCAGTCGCAGAGCTGCAGGCCGTTGCCGCCGTTGTCTTTCGCTTCGACGTTGCTTACCGCGAGGTTGGTCGCGCCCAGAGCATCCATGCCGGCACGATAGACGTTACGGATCTCGGCATCGTCGAGATAGCACCCGTCATATGTACCGAATTTGACGCCGTAACGCGGGACCGAATTGGAATTGTTTCCCTCAAGCGTGAATCCCGATATCAGAACGTCGTCCGCGCTGATATAGACACCCGCGTTGTTCACAGCAAAGCCTTCGACATCGAGGAGTACGCCGGCACGGCTGTAGCCCCAGATGTTGCACGGCTTGTTCACGTTCAGGGCCTCGGCGTATGTTCCGCCGCCGCTGTAGATCCCGATCCACACCACACATGGATATGTCGTTACGGGTATTGCGTCGATACCCTCCTGGATCGTGTTGTAGTACTCGGCCCAGTGAGGGGTCGGATTACCTTTTACGAAGTAATCAAGCCGCACATCCTCATCGGTAATGTTGGTAAAGGTGTTCCCCGACATGGTCGGGGAGGCACTGTTACTGACAATCCCGAATTCGCTGTTGAAAAAGTCGTTATTGGTAATGGCTGAGGTCGAACCGGTCCAGACGTCCAGACCGCATGACAGCCATTGCGCCACGTTCGCTCCGGACAGACAGTCATAGATGTCGTTATTATCTATGGCCGGATTGCCGGAGTAGACTGATATCCCGTAACTGAGCCTGTCGGGGTCAAGCCCGGCCAGGCCTGTCACGGTGTTGCCGGAGATGACACCGGTGTCGGTGTTACCGATCACATCGTCACGGGTATAGATCCCGATACGGCCGAAGCCATACACGATGTTGTCGGTGACATCGATGTAGCACTCCTGCCGCCGTATGGCGAGACCGCCGGCGCCCGGCCAGGAGATGTTTTTGACCTCGTTATCGTGGATATCGCCATCGGAGCCGGCATCGGCAAAAATACCGTACTGCCGGTCGATACCGGTTCCGTCGATTGTGAAGCCGGACAGGTACACAACAGCACCGTTAGTGATCCTTACGATGTACTGGGTCTGTCCCGCGGTGCCGCTGATAAACGACGATCCGGCTCCCGCGCCTGTGATCGTCAGGTCTTTGCCATCGATCAGCAGGGCCTCGGGATATACCCCCGCAGCGACATTGATGATATCACCTGTCGTCGCGGCGTCGATCGTGGCCTGGATGGTCGCGTGGACGCCGGGCACTGCCCATGTCGCGCCAGGCGCGGCGGGTGCCCTCTGAATATCTCTTGATCCTGCCGGAAGAGCCGAGCCCAGACCGTCATCGGCCAAAGGTTTGACCGGATTCGGCCTGTCCTCAGCGAGTGTGATGACAGGAGATCCCAGCAGCACCGCAGCGAGCAGTACGGCAAGGATCGACGCTTTGCAGATTCTGTTCATGATTCCCCCTCCAAAAACAGTAAAGGACGCAAAAAGACCCTGTCCGGTTGTAGAAATCCAGATCAGGGCGGACGGCCGGTCATCGCATACCTCCCCTCGCGGTTGCCATGTATGTTTTCGGGATGATTCCCCTGTAAGATCGTAACAAGGATGCCTCTCCCCTCCTGCTCCGGCAAGGGCCTGACAGGCAGGCATACCACAATTATGTGATCGTTGAATCCCCTTGTAAGAACCCCTCCAAGACGCGAACCGGGTGTGACGGCCGATCCCTCACCAGCCGTCACACCTGAAAGATCGTAATTACTCTCCGGCCTACCTGTGCATCTCCTTGATCGCGCCCCAGCTCGATTCTTCCGTGCCGATCGGGCACGAGACGCTCGCCAGGATACAGCACGCGTCGAAGAGCTCGCCCGTCGTTCCGCAGATGAATGCTGGATAGTCGGGCAGTATCGTTCCCTGGCCCTCGACCCATACCCTCATCGCGTTGGCGATGACATATTCTAAGTAGCAGCACGGGCACTCGGTAAACTGGCCGTTGAACGTCACGTTGGAGGTAACGCCGACGACCACCCCGAACTGCAGCGTGATGCGCGTACTGACGTTGTAGTACGAGATCGTACCGGTGAAGTCGACCCCCGACGAGCCGAAATGCGCACCGTCAAGCCAGAACTGGCCTCCATCGTAGTTCGTGACGTAGTCGATCCAGCCCGATCCGGTCGCATCGACGTCACGTCCCATCTCGCCCGCTCCGGCAGCATCTATGGCCATCCCCCATACGTGCCACTGGCTGCCGAGGGTCGCGCCGTCCCACGACATGGCGTTCTCGGTATTGCCGGGAACTCCACCCTGTACGGGTGTCCCGCACCATCCCTCGGAGACGCGTCCGGACAGGAGCGTTCCGGCGTACGTGGAGTACAGGCCCTGGTTGGGGATATTTTCTACAGGACAGTTACAGAACTGAGCGGAAACGGCCGTCGCGAGAAGCATCATGCCCGCGACCAGGAGCAGCATTTTCAAAACCTTCATAGTATCCCTCCGGTTCCAGAAAAAGTGACGGATCCTTAGTCCATCATCGGAAACACGTCTTGCGAACTACCTTGCTATCACCTCCCGTTGCGGGTCGGATGACATGCAATGCGAGTAGTATCAGCCCGCAAGTTAAACGGTATTCCCTGGCAGGCTGTATAACAGCGGCCTACCTGTACATCTCCTTGATCGCGCCCCATGTCGACTCCCGGGTGCCGGTCACGGAGCACATGATCGAAGCGGTCAGGCAGCACGAGTAGTGCAGCTCGCCGCTGTCCGCGCCGCAGAGGAACGGCGGATAGCCGGTGGGCATCGCGCCCGCGTCACCGGTCATCCAGAGCCTCGAGGAGTTGGCGGCGATCTCGATCGAGCACCACCGGCAGACATCGAAGATGCCGATGACGGTGATGTTAGACGTTACTGCTACAGGCACGAAGTTGACTACCGTCACCCTCGCGCTCACGTTGCAGAGCGTGACGTCCCCTTCCAGATCGGTACCGTCGCTCCACGAGGTGCTTCCCACGAGCCAGAAGCGTCCGCCCTCGTAGTTCGTAGCGTAGTCGATCCAGCCGAATCCGGTGGCGTTGACGTCGCGTGCGACCTCGACCGCTCCGGCGGCATCGATCGACATTCCCGAAACCCTCCACTGACTGCCCAGTGAACCGTTGATCGACAGTGCGTTGAGAGTGTTTCCTGGCTGTCCGGGTGAGAATGGTGAGTAGCACCACGCCTCGGAGATCCTTCCCTCGAGCAGGGTCCCCGCGGTCGTGCTCCAGCTCCCCTCGTAGGGCAGCGCGCCAACACCACATGGATGATCCTGTGCAAAAGCGGCGCCGGTCAGCGAGACCGCCGTCACTATGGCGAGAATCATCATTGGAAACATTCGCAGAAGCTTCACCTTGCATCCCTCCGTTCCTGGTGTGAAAGCAACCTGTTCCCGATTCTGATGTAGAATAAACAATCCTCCCTGTCCCTAACAGCCACGTCCCGTCGCCACAGAGGGGATGATGGGGGCATTGTATCAGAAATAGGGGGATATATCTAGGGAAAAAGCCGCTTTGCGTCAACTATACATGACAAATGTAGTCAATATTTGACTAACTACCTGTAATAATTACAGGTTAGACGGGCAGAAACGGTATCATCGGGTAATTTTTTTTACGGCGAGAGCCGGTTGAGGAGCCGCGGGAAGGGAATGGTCTCCCTGACATGCTGTATTCCGCATATCCAGGCGAGGGTCCTCTCGACCCCGAGACCGAAACCCGCGTGGGGGAATGTACCGTACCTTCGAAGATCGAGGTACCACTCGAACGCCTTCTCCGGAAGGCCGTGCTCGGCTATTCTCTGCTGCAGAAGCCCGAGGTCGGAGGCCCGCTGGCCGCCGCCGATGATCTCGCCGTACCCTTCAGGCGCGAGCAAATCGACCGAGAGACTGTATGTCGCGTCATCCGGATCGGGCTCCATGTAGAATGCCTTGATCGCCGACGGGAAGCGGTGCACGAAGACAGGCCTGTCGAACTCGCCGGCGAGGACCGTCTCGTCGGTGCCGCCGAAGTCTCCCCCTTCGTTGAAATCGATGCCCTTCTCCTTGAGGATCCGGGCAGCTTCCGAGTAGGAGATCCTCGGGAAGGGTCCCTGGATCCTCTCGAGCAGGGAGATGTCGCGCTCGAGTTCTCCCTCGAGCAGGTCCCTGTACGTCTCGACCGAACGGCCGACGATCTCGACGATGAAATCCTCACCGAGCTGCATGATATCATCGAGGTCAGCGAACGCTACCTCGGGCTCTACCATCCAGAACTCTATGAGATGCCGCCTCGTCTTCGACTTCTCCGCCCTGAATGTCGGGCCGAATGTGTAGACCTTTCGGAAGGCCGCCGCGGTCGCTTCATTATAGAGCTGCCCGCTCTGCGTGAGGTAGGCCCTGTCGCCGAAGTAGTCTGTCTCGAAGAGGGTAGTGGTGCCTTCGCACGCGCTCGGCGTGAAGATCGGCGTGTCGCAGAGGATGAATCCCCTGTTATCGAAAAACTCCCTGATGAAACGGACCAGGCCGGCCCTTATCCTCAATATGGCGTTCTGCCTCCGGCTGCGCAGCCAGAGGTGGCGGTTGTCCATCAGGAAAGTGCTGCCGTGATCCTTCAGCGTGATCGGATACGGCTCAGCTATCTGTATTATCTCAAACCCGGTGACGCCCAGCTCGTATCCTCCAGGCGCGCGCGCATCCTCTTTCACCATCCCCGTCACCGCGAGTGACGATTCCTGTGTAAGGCTAGAGGCCAGCTCGAAATCCTCGTCCCCCACTACCGCCTTCTCTATTATGCACTGGATGATGCCCGTACCGTCGCGCATCTGGAGGAAGAGGAGCTTCCCGCTCGAGCGCATGTTGTATACCCAGCCCTTGAGTGTCACTTCCTGGCCAGTGAACCCGCCGATTCCTGATATCTCTGCCGGCTTCATCTCTATCTCCCTGGAAAAACGACCCTGCCTTTTATATCACCGGGCGGGGCCCCTGTAAACATGCAAATAAACACCGCGGCGGCCCGAAGTCAAACGCCACGATGCGGCACGATAATTGCCGATGAGAAGTCAACGGTAATAAAAACGGTTTTAATATATACAGGCAGGATGACAGGGTCAGTGAAACTTCTTATGTTGCAAAGACTTAAGCCGGCTGGTCGAATGGGTGCACTCATCGTGCTCGTTCTTGCGGTTGCATTCTGCAAACCGTTACTTGCCAGCCCGTTGGATGAGATAGACAACGAGATACTCAAGTCGTACACGATGGCGGAACTTCAGCGCGGCGCCTGGTCGCTACAGGTCCCGGCGAGGGCCGTATACCGTGACGCGATGGAGACACTGGAGGCGGGCGACCGTGATACGGCCCGCCGCAAGCTCATGCTCGCCGCCCGCATGTCGGGCGACTATCCAGATCCGATGTTCGCCCTGGCGCGCATCGAGCTGCGAAACGGCAATGCGGATTTCATCATCCATCTGATAGAAGGGTTCAAGCGCAAGGTAAGGGGATTCTACGGACAGGTCCTCCTTGCGGCGAACGCGGTCATACTGTCGACGGCCGTATCTTTCGCGGTGCTCTTTCTCACGCTGATCTTCCTGCTCGTCAGGCACTGGCCTGAGTACGACCACAAGATCAGGGAGATCTACGGCGGAAAGTTCGCCTTCCCGCCGGCAAGGTTCATCGGCCCTCTCGCGATACTGGGACTGCTCATAGCTCGCAGCGGGATCGTGCTCTACTCGGCGCTTATGATGGCGATCCTCTGGCCGGTCATCGGCCGCAGGGAAAAGGCCTCTCTTCTGACAGTCACTATCTTCATATGCACCGTCTCTATCCTTACCCCCCGGCTCGAATCACTGACAGCAGGGATCGATGAGGGGAGCGCGACGCGGCGTCTCGCGATGATAAATGAATCCGGAGCCGACTCGCGGCTGATCCGTTCGATAGAATCGATCGAGGACGTGAGGTTCTCGACAGAGAAAGATTTCGCGCTCGGCACTATGAAATCGAGGATGGGCCTGTACGAAGAGGCCAGGGACCACCTGCTCGCAAGCGTCTCGCGGCGCAGCGATTTCGAGCCGGCATACCTGAACCTCGGAAACGTATATTTCAGGCAGGGTGACTTCAACAGGGCTCTGGCCGGATACCAGAGCGTTATCGCGATCGACTCGACCAACGCGCTCGCATGGTTCAACATCGGTCAGACATACATCAACAAGATGCTTTTCGCCGAATCGAGCGAGGCCCTCGAACGGGCGCGTGAATTCGGAATAGAGGAATACAAAGAGGCCAACCCGGCCACGACACTGATCGAGTTCGACATCTACGACTGCGGCTTCCCCGTAGCGGAGCTGTGGAGGATCGCGTACAGGGAAGGCGGCTCGGGAAAGTCAGGTATCCTTGACGGGATCTTCCGCCCATACCTGCTCTTCCCGCTCAAGTGGGTCTGGATACTGCTGGCCGCCGCGGTGGCAGCCGGAATGATCCTCTCGAGGGCTGTCCCGGGTTCATGGAAGGTATACTTCTGCAGCAACTGCAGCCTTACCACATGTTCCGACTGCTCCGCTACGGAGACCGGGATCACGCTGTGTCACAACTGCACCACTGCTATCGGAGGGCTGTCGAGTGTGAAGGTCATGGAAGCGCTGCTCAGGCACAGGAGACAGAAGGTCAGATCGAGGGGCAGGCGCGGCGGATGGGTAAGTATGAAGGTCGTCCCCGGCTCATCGAAAATCATCCTCGGATCAGCAGGCACAGGCATGTTCATCATGTCGGTGGCGGCATGCGCCGTACTGATGCTCATCTGGAACGGGTTCTATCTCGATGATCCGCGCAGTGCCGGCTCGGCGGCTCCGCTGCTGCAGCAGGTCGCGGCGGCGGCGATCATCGCCCTGTGCTGGCTCACGACGATCAGGTCGAAAAAAATCCGCGAGCAGATAAACTACCGTATCCTGCCACAGGACTACAGGGTGGAGAAGCCCGAAGCGAAGGGGTCCGGGACCCCGCCGCAGTCACTGGATCTGGAGAATGCGCCCGCCCCGGCATCGGCCGGCCAGGCCGCCGCGGATCAGCCCGTTCGACGGCGCTTCACCGAGCAGGACGCCAGGGCCCAGGAAGATTTCAAGGATTACCTCGAAACGCTGTAGGAAGGAAGATCGATGGCACTGGAAGGAAACGCCAAGGATTTCGGGCTGAGTGAGATATTCCAGCTCATCTCGATCCAGAAGAAATCGGGAATGCTCTCGGTCTCCGGCGATGAAAATATGGCCATATTCTTCCAGGACGGCATGATCGTATCGACGAGGGACCGCAGGGCCAGGGCGCGCGACCCGCTCAAGGAATACCTCCTCAGGTACGGATTCATCGGCCGCGACGAGATGAACAATCTCCAGCAGATCCAGGCAAAGTCAGGTATGGACCTTACCGACCTACTGCTCCAGGAGAAGTATTTCTCGGACGATGAGCTGAGCACGATATTCACCGAACAGATATACGAGACGGTCCAGGAGGTGCTTTCCTGGCCGAAGAGCTACTACAAGTTCGTAAGCGGCAGCAGTGTACTTGTCGGCGTCAGTACCTTCACGTCGATCAAGGTCGAGGGTCTCCTGATGGAAAGCATGAGACGGATCGACGAGCTGCCCGAAATGAAGAGGATCTTCCCGTCGGACGATATGGTCGTACGCCGCCTTCCCGCCCCGCAGGGCAGCGACGCCCGCCTCGAAAAGAACGAAGAGATCCTCTACAACATGCTCTCCGAAGAGACGAGCATATCCGAACTGATAACGCACACGCGCATGGCGAGGTTCAACACCTACGAGGCACTCAAACTGCTGCTCGAGAAGGAGCTTCTCGAGATCACGAAGGACACCAGTCCCGTCGCCGAGGAAGTCGAGGAAGAGGTCCTGGAGGAAAAGGCAAAGAGCGGGAAGAAAGTCGTGCCGACTCTCTCAGTCATCTTCATGCTCATCGCCTGCTTCGTCGCCGGCGAATATGTCGTCCCCACCCTGCTTCCGCCGGGATGGACCGCCGAGGCCTTCTCGGGCGATTCCCATGCAGCGGCCGTTTCGGGTGGAGGCATGCTGTCGGGCAATCTCGAGGAATTCAGGTTGAGACGGCTCGAAGCCACTGTGAGCGAGGGGCTCGAGGAATACTTCGCCGTCAAGGGCACCTATCCCTTCACGCTGGAGGTCCTCGTCGTGAGGAAGTTTGTCACCCGCGACACGATCTCGAAGGTCCACCAGTCCAGCATCGTGTACAGGATGGGAGACAGCGGACACAACTACACCCTCGTCCGCGACTGATCCCCGTTCACATCAGTTTTTCTTGAGAAGCGGCGTCAGGTCAGCGACGGCGTTTATCATCCGCCCCTTGATATCCTCGAGCCAGAACAGCCCGCCGCGGGACAGCTTTACCCTTGTCGAAGCGGGAGTGTCGATCACCCAGACACCCTCGCGCCTGAGCCGGAACCGGTCCGTCTCCCCCGCCGCGCCGGATGGGTAGAGGGTGAAAGCGGCCCTATATCCCGCTTCCGCGGCGAGCAGGGCTGTCTCCTGATCCGTTCTTCCGAAGGGATAGGAAAGGCTGAGGACCTCCGTTCCCGTGCGCCTCTCTATCTCTTCCTTAGAGCGGACCATCTCGCCAAGCGCCTCTTCCCGGGGCATGCGGGTCAGCGGCAGGTGGCTCTCGCAGTGTGAGCCGAACGAAAAATTCCGCGTGCGGAGCGCGTTGACCGTCTCCCAGTCCATGTGCCGCGCTTTCCTCCCCGGCAGGCCGAGTTCCCAGCTGTTTTCCTCACCGGCGAACCGGGAGACGAGAAAGACCAGCGCGGGCACCCCCAGGCGCTCGAGCACCGGTGCGGCGCTCTGTGCGACACAGTCGTACCCGTCGTCGAATGTGAGGAGGATCTCCTTTTTCCCGGCCGGCCTCGTCCCTTCTATCGTCTCGAGGAATCTTCCCTCATCGATGAAGGTGTATCCCGAGTCGATCAGGGATATGATATGTTTTTCGAACCGGCGCGGACTGATCCAGGTCCCGCCGAACTCGAAATCGACTATCTTGTGGTATGTGAGAACACCCGGGATCTCAGGGGCGGGATACCCCCACCTGATCCGCCAGAAGGCGTAGAGGGCGGCGATGGCGAGGACAAGAAGTGTCAACGCCTGGAAAACGGCCGTCATCTCTGTCCCCTGCCCGTATGGCCGAATCCGCCGGGACCACGCTCCGTACCGTCGAGAAGGTCAGTCTCGACGAGCTCCGTTTCAGGCAGGGAGCATACGACCATCTGCGCGATCCGGTCCCCCCTGCTCACTGTAAAGCCCTCGTCGCCAAAGTTGAAGAGGATCACACCGACTTCACCACGATAGTCACTGTCGATAGTGCCGGGGCTGTTGAGCAGCCCTATCCTGCTGTTGAGGGCAAGCCCGCTCCGGGGCCTTACCTGTACCTCATATCCCCGGGGGACGGCCATCTCGAATCCAACGGGAATGAGGACCACCCTGCCCGGCTCGATCACGATATCGCCGCCGCAGGCCGCATGCAGGTCGAACCCGCTCGATCCATCGGTCATGCGGGACAGGGAAGGCAATCCTTCATGATGGGGAAGATATCTGATCTCTACCGTAACAGGCACATTATCCTTCGATCCACTGTTTATCTGCGCGTTTTTTTCCCGGACACGCCGTCCGGTCCGCATGTAGCCCGGATCAGCCGGTCCGGCGCGAGAAGTTTCTCTGCCGCCGCGGCGACCATGGCCGCGTCCACCTCGTCTATGTCCCGAAGCACATCCTCGACCCTCCTGAAACTGCCGACGTAGCACTCTTCGTGGAAGAGCCTGAACAGCCTCGTTTCCGAACTTTCGAGGCCGAAGATGATCGATCCCTTCAGCTGTGCCTTGGAGCTTTCGAGCTCTTCCGCTGTGACGGCACCGCCGCGGAGCTTGTCCATCTCTCTCTCGAAGATATTCAGAGCGGGCCGCAGATTTCTCGGGTCGACACAGAAGTATACAGAAAATGCGCCCGTGTCGCTCCAGAAATTGACGTTGGAGAATACCGAATATGCAAGGCCGGCCTTCTCCCTCAGGGCCTGGAAGAGTCTCGAGGAGACACCGCCGCCTACGATCCCGGAGAGAAGCATCACCGCGAACCTCAGTTGGTGGCCCGCGTGAACGGTCCTCGCCCCTATACAGGCGTGGTACTGGCTCCATCCGCTCTTGCGAGCAGATCTCGACACGGCCGGCGTGAATCTGTCGCGCCTCTGCCCCGGACGCCTCCCCCTGAGCGGGAAGGTAAATCTCTTATCCAGTATCCGTGCGACCCTTCCGGGGGAAAGAGTGCCGATATAGGCGAAGACTGTGTTCGCCGCCGTGTAGGTCTTCCTGTGAAAGGCCATCAGGCTGTCGCGGTTTATCCTGGAGATGTCCTTGAGGGTGCCTGCAACGGGATGTCCGAGCTGACTCCCGTTGAAGAGCCCCTTGAAGAAGAGTTCGTACACTTCCTCCTCGGGAGAATCATTGACGCTCCTGATCTCCTCTCTTATCACCTTCAGCTCGGTTCTCAATGCAGGAGGCTCGATGAGGGGATTGAGGATGATGTCGGAGAAGACGTCGACGAGCCTGGGGAAGTGCTCATCGAGTGTTCTCCCGTAATAGCAGACCGCTTCCTTGCTCGTGAAGGCATCCCACTGGCCGCCTATCGACTCGAGGTCGAGCGCGATATCGAGACCTGTTCTGGAAGGCGTGCCCCGGAAGACCATGTGCTCGAGGACATGAGACATCCCGCGCTGGCCGTCTCCCTCATCCCTGGAGCCCTTCCTTATCCAGGCGCCGAACGCCGTTGTCGGTGATACGATATTCTTCTGATAAAGCAGGACCGCCCCCGATTCGAGGGCGATCCTGTGTGGCTGTGGCAGATTTATCATAATGGATCAGCGACGGTCCCTGCGGCCCCGGTCGCCGCCGCCCCTTCGGCCGCCGTCTCTGCTGCTGCCGTGCTTTTCCTCGTCGTAATCAGGGAGAAGAACCTTGCGGCTCAGGCGGATCTTGCCGTCGCGGTCGACGTTGACGACCTTGACCTCGATCTCATCGCCGATGCTGAGGATGTCCTCGACCCTTTCGACACGATTGATGTCGATCTCGGAGATATGCAGAAGTCCGTCGCGGCCCGGCATGATCTCGAGGAACGCGCCGAACTGCACGATGCTCCTGACCCTGCCCATGTAGACCTTGTCGACTTCCGGCTCGGCGGTGATCTCTTCGATCATCGCCAGCGCCTTGTCGTGCGAGTCTCCGTCGATGGCAGCTATGGTCACTGTGCCGTCGTCCTCGATGTCGATCTTCGCGCCCGAAGTATCCTGGATATGGCGGATCATCTTCCCTCCCGGGCCGATGATCTCACGGATCTTGTCGACCGGCACCTTGATCTGGTGGATCTTCGGCGCGAAGGGCGAGATATCATCCCTCGCCTTTTCGATCGTTTTGTTCATGATGTCGAGGATCTGCATCCTCGCGTGCTTCGCCTGCTCGAGAGCCTCGGTCATGACCTCTTTCGAGATACCCGAGATCTTGACGTCCATCTGGAAACCGGTCACGCCTTCGCGCGTTCCGGTGACCTTGAAGTCCATGTCGCCGAGATGATCCTCGAGTCCGAGTATATCGGTCAGGATCGCGTACTTGCCGTCCTCCATGATCATACCCATCGCGACGCCCGCAACGGCCTTCTTGACCGGCACGCCGGCATCCATCAGGGCAAGGCTCGCGCCGCAGACAGTGGCCATCGAGCTCGAACCGTTCGACTCCATGATGTCGGAGACCACCCTGATCGTGTAGGGGAAATCCTCGTCGGCTGGGATAACGGGGCGGATCGCCCTCTCGGCGAGCGCTCCGTGACCGATCTCCCTGCGGCCGGGGCCGCGGAAGAATCCGACTTCGCCGACGCTGTACGGCGGGAAGTTGTAATGAAGCATGTACTTCTTCCAGCTCTCGCCTGACAGGGCGTCGACGCGCTGCTCGTCCTGCGAGGTGCCGAGAGTCGTCACTACGAGACTCTGCGTCTCGCCTCTTGTAAAGAGGGCGCTGCCGTGAGTCCTCGGAAGGACGGCGATCTCGCAGTCGATGCCGCGGACCTCGTCGTAGGCGCGGCCGTCGGTCCTGACCTTCTCATCGAGGATCATTTTCCTGACAGCCTCGCGCTCGAGGTCGTTCATGATGTTCTTGATGACTTTTTCCGAATCGGGGAATTCCTCGCCGTACTTCTCGAGGGCCTGGGTCTTCAGCTCGGACAGCGCCTTTGCGCGCGTGTGCTTGCCCCTGACCCGGCAGGCCTGGTCAACGGCCTGAAGGTAGTCATGCCTCAGTCTCTGCTGAAGGTCCTGATCCACCTCTGCCACCTCGAACGTCCTCTTCTCGGGGATATCGCACTCGGCGAGCACTTCCCTCTGGAAGGCATTAAGCTCCTTGATCTTCTCGTGCCCGAAATCGAGCGCCTCCATGATCTTCTCTTCCGACAGCTCTTCGGCCTGTCCCTCGACCATGATGATCGCCTCGTCGGATCCGGCGATGACGAGCTCGAGATTACCCTCTTCGACCTGATCGAAGGTCGGGTTGAGGATGAACTTGCCGTCGATCATACCGACGCGTACGCCGCTGACGACCGTGTCGAACGGGATGTTCGACATGTTCAGCGAAAGCGAGGCGCCGACGATGCCCAGGATGTCGGCCTGATGCTGCTTGTCGCTGCTCAGGACCGTACACGCCACCTGGACCTCGCTCATGAAGCCTTCGGGAAAGAGCGGCCTGATCGGCCGGTCTATCTGCCTCGCTCCGAGGGTCTCCCTCTCGGAGGGCCTTCCCTCACGCTTGAAGAATCCGCCGGGGATCTTGCCGGCGGCGTAGAATTTCTCTCTGTACTCGACGAAAAGTGGAAAGAATCCCCTGTCGCTGACGGCCTCTGACGAGACTGCCGTAACGAGGACAGTGGTCCCTTCTTCCCCAACGAGCACCGACCCGTCCGCCTGCCTGGCGATCCGTCCGGTCTCGATGAAAAGCTCTCTTCCATCGATCTGCTTAGTCTTTCTGATCATTCCTTTTCTCTCTTCTCCATCTGCCGATATCAACAGAAGGTACTACTCCACCCAGCCGGCCACGACACCGGGGGCAAAACAACAAATGCTACGCTTACTTCCTGAGGTTGAGTTCCTTGAGGAGCTCGCGATACTTCTCAATCCTGCTCTTCTTCAGGTAATCAAGAAGCTTGCGGCGCCGCCCGACGAGCTTGAGAAGCCCGCGCCTCGACGCAAAGTCTTTCTTGTGAACCTTGAAGTGCTCGGTTAGAGCGTTGATGCGTTCTGTGAGGAGCGCGATCTGCACTTCCGGTGAGCCCGAGTCCAACTCGTGCAGCCGGAACCTGCTGATAACCTCTTTCTTCGTGTCCTTTTGCAGTGCCATCGTCCTGACCTCCTTCATACTCGTGCTGATACACGATGGCAGCAGAAAGGGCCCCATGCCCGATCCGCCTCAAACTGCCTTGTATGTCAAGTGCAATAACGAAACATACACGACTTTTTATGTTTGTCAACGTTTCTTTTCCAGAATCCCCCTGACCTTTACGCTATCCTTCAGGAGCTGGTCCATCAACTCGTCCCGGCCGCGGAAACGCCTCTCGTCGCGTATGTATTCCACGACATTTATACGCAGCCTGCTGCCGTACAGATCCCCTTCGAAATCGAAGAGATGGACCTCGATACTCTCACGTCCGTCGCACCTGACGGTCGGCGAGAGACCGATGTTCATCATCCCTCCGTAGACAGTCTCACCGGTATCCACAGTCACCGCATAGGCCCCTCCCGGTGGTATGAGCTTCTCGCTGTGGGCGACGCAGGCGTTGGCTGTCGGGTATCCGAGCTCGCGGCCCACCCCGCCGCCGCTCTCGACGTCGGCATCGAAGAAATAGGGACGGGTGAGGAACCTCGCCGCGCGGCCCATCTTCCTCTCCATCACGTCCTTCCTGATCCTCGTACTCGAGATGGACGTGCCTCCTACTACGACCGGGGGTACTACCGTCACGCCGAAACCGGAGCTTTTACCCTCTTCTATAAGGGCCTCGCTGCCCCCCTCCCGGCCCCTGCCGAGATGGAAATCATATCCGACGACGAGCTGCTTCATGCCGAGAAAGCCAACGAGTCTTTCCTTTATATATTCAGCGTAAGGGATCGAGGCGGTAGCGATATCGAACTTCTCGACGAATATCACATCGAGATCCAGACCCACGAGAAGCGAGAGTTTCTCTTCCAGTGTCGTCAGCAACCCGGGTGCGGCCGCCGGGCGGGTGACGCTCATCGGGTGCCTGTCGAATGTCACCAGGACCGTCCTCTTCAGGCCCCTTTCCCTCGCCTTCGTGATCGCCTCGGAGATGACCTCCTGATGGCCGGTGTGGACCCCGTCGAACACTCCGATCGTCAATGAGGAATCAACTCTCTCGAGACCTGCTGCATCTTCGCTTCTGATCAGTTCTGTCATCGCCCGCTATCTCCGGTCATCGTTTATGAAGACCCTCTTGAGCTTCATCATACCGGCAGGCCCCGCCTCGGCGATCGCACAGAGGGTCCCATCGCCATCGAGGAGCCGCAGGAACTCTCCCACACGGGCCGCGGGACCGTCCGTTCTGGGAGCGGCACCGTTGCGCAGACCAGCGAGCTGCTGCTCGTCGAGCTCGACCGGCTTAAGGTGGTTGAGAGCCTCTGCCAGGCCGAACCCGGGCTTCTCCATGCCGGCAATACTGTCCAACGCATCGTCGCGCACTGCCGATCCGACGTCGAACTGCCCGATCCTTGTCCTCACGAGGTTCCTGAGGTGCGCCGGTACGCCGAGTTTCGTGCCGATCTCCTCGGCAAGCACCCTCACGTACATCCCCTTCGAGCAGACGATCTCGACCCGGAGGACGGGAAGCTCGCACTCGAGCAGCGTGAGCCGGTATGTTTCGACCTCCCGGGGCTTTCGTTCGACATGCTCGCCCCTGCGTGCCATCGTGTACAGCGGTACGCCTTTGTGCTTCAGGGCGGAGAACATCGGAGGCACCTGTTCCCTCCTGCCGAGGAAGGCGGGAAGGACCGACCGGATCGCGTCAGCCGTGATACCGCTCCAGTCGCCCGTCTCGACGACCTTTCCCTCGGCGTCGTTCGTATCGGTCGAACTTCCCAGCTCGATATCGGCAATATATGTCTTCGGAAGATCCATCAGATAGCTCGACAATTTTGTCGCATCGCCCGTCAGGAGGAGCACGAGGCCGGTGGCAAGCGGGTCCAGCGTCCCCGAATGCCCCACCTTCCTGACCCTTATGACCTTCCTGAAGCGCCTGATGACATCGTAAGTCGACAGGCCCAGGGACTTGTTAACGGGAATCACGAGATTATCGAGTCTGTCGTCCATATCCGGTCCGCCGTCTCCGCGGCGTTTCAGTCGAGCATCTCTTTGAAGCCTTTTACAATCGTCTCCCTGGCCGACGCCAGATCGGCAGTCTCCAGGGTAAGCCCGGCGGCCCTGACATGTCCGCCGCCGCCGAATCTCTCAGCGAGGGCCGAGACGTCGTAATCGTTCTTCGAGCGCAGGCTGACCCTTATCTCGCCGGGGCCGGTCTCTCTGAAGAGGGCCACGAGATCGACGTCGTCGAGCGCGGCGCCGTAATCGACAAAGCCTTCCGAATCCTTCAGAGTGGTCCCTGACTTCTCGAGCATCTCCGAGGTGACCTCCATCGTCGCCGCCCTGCCTTCGAGGTGCAGGCGCAGGGAATCGAGGACGAAGCCGAGCAGCTTGAGCGTGGAGAATTTCTTCATATAAATATATTCGTGAGCGAGATCAAACGCCCTCGCTCCGAGATCGAGCAGCTCGGAGGATACCCTGAGCGCCTCTGCATTGACGTTCTGAAAACGGAAGCCGCCCGTATCCATGAGGATGCCCAGATAGAGGCAGTCGGCAATATCGCCTGTCATCCTGTCACGGGCCGCCGACATGAAGAACCTGTATACGAGCACGGTAGTCGCCGCGGCATCGCCCTCGACGACGTTCACGCAGCCGTACATCTCGTTCGTGGGATGATGGTCGATGTTGATGACGTCCTCGTTCTCGCACGGCCTGGCGAAATGCTCCGTCCTCGCCGTATTGGGGGAATCGACCGCTATGACGAGGTCGTGCCTGAAGTTCGAGGCATCTTCGCGTCCGGCCAGCAACGATGCGCCGGGCAGCTTCAGGAAGAGTTCGGAGATCTCGCCGGGTGCGTAGCATATCACTGTCTTGCCCATCTCTTCGAGCATCAGGGCGATGGCGAACATCGAGCCTATGCAGTCACCGTCAGGATCGATGTGACCCGTTACGAGGACCGATCCGTGGCGTTCCATAAGCGCCATGATCTCCGAGAATTCCTTTTCGAACCTCTCCCCGCTCATCCCTGCTCCTCTCCTCCGGCTTCTCCGCTGTCTTCCTCGTCGTGTAATCTCTCAATGATCTTCTCGAGGTGCATCGCCCTGTCGAGCGACGAATCAAATATGAAGACAAGCTCGGGTATGACCCTGAGCTTGAGGTGTTTCTTGACGTGCATACGCATGTATCCCCTGCTGCTGAGCAGACCCTTCTCCGCTTCGGCCACCCTCTCAGGTTCACTGCCGCCTATGAGATTGAAGTATATCTTCGCGACGGAATAATCCCTCGAGACATCGACGCGCAGGATCGAGACGTCGGTCACACGGGGATCCTTGACCTTGCGCAACAGAAGTGCCGCCACCGTCTGGCGTATCGTCTGCTCTATTCTTCCCTTGGTCCTCTCGCTCATATCCTGTCCCGCTGTCTCAGTATGTCTCTCTCTCGATGTCGACCAGCTGTGTGCGGCCGTCTCTCTCGATATAATTTACGACCGACTGAAGAACCTTGTCCGCTCCCCTCGCGTGGGTAGTCACTGTCGCGATACCCAGGTCCGCCAGCTGCCACTTGTCCTGGCTGCCGTACTCGCAGACGGCGACATTGAACCTGCTGCGCAACCTGTCCTTGAGGCTCTTCAGAACGAACCGCTTTTCCTTGAGTGAAGTGCAGCCGGGCAGGTGCAGCCGGATTCTGAGGCAAGCCACGATCATCCCGTGCCTCCCGCTCAGTCATCGATCGATCTGCGTCTCTCCTCTTCGATGTATACCTCGAAAATGTCACCCTCGACATATTCATCGAAGCCCTCTATCCCGATACCGCATTCGAATCCGGACTGGACTTCCTTGACGTCATCCTTGAAGCGCTTCAACGAATTGATCGCAGCCTGGTGGATGACCTCCCCGTCCCTTTTTACGCGTACAAGGGCATTGCGCTTTATCGTTCCCGAGGTAACATAACAACCGGCGATAGTGCCTGTCTTTGAGACCTTGAAGACCTGTCTCACCTCAGCGTCTCCGAGAGGCGTCTCTATGATCTCCGGTTCGAGAAGACCCGACATGGCGGCCTTGATGTCATCGATCGCCTTGTAGATCACATCGTAGAACCTTACGTCCACATTTTCCGTCTTGGCGAGCACTTCCGCCTTCGGCGTTATCAGGGTATGGAATCCGATCACCACGGCGTTCGACGCCGAGGCGAGCAGGATATCACTCTCGTTTACCATTCCAACGAGTTTCTGGAGGACGTTGACCTTGACCTCTTCCGTATCGAGGGCTGTGAAGCTATCCGTGACCGCTTCGAGCGAGCCGTCCGTATCGGCCCTGATGATGAGGTTGAGATCCTTGACGCCGCCCTCCTGGATCTGCCTGTACAGGTCCTCCAGGGTGATCCTCGCGACGAGCCGCCGGTTCTTCTCACGGGCGAACTGCTGCCTCTTGGAGGCGATCTCCTTGGCGGTCTTCTCATCTTCGATCTGATAGAAGGCGTCTCCCGCCTGGGGGATCCCCGTGCATCCGAGGATGACGACAGGGGTCGAAGGAGGCGCCTGATCGATCCTGGCGCCGCGCTCGTTGAGCATCGCCTTTACGCGCCCGAAGTAATTGCCGGTAAGGAAATTGTCGCCTACCTTCAACGTCCCCTGCTGGATCAGGACCGTGCATATATTGCCCCTGCCCTCTTCCTTACGGGCCTCGAGGACAACTCCCCGGACCTCGGCCTCGGGATCGGCCTTCAGTTCCATCATCTCCGCCTGCAGGAGGATCATCTCGAGCAGTTTTTCGATATTGACGCCGTTCTTAGCCGAGATCTCGGTGCCCATCACGTTGCCTCCGTACTCCTCGAGCACGAGGTTCTGCTGGAGCAGACCCTGTTTTACCTTGTCGAGATCGGCGTTCGGCAGGTCGATCTTGTTTATCGCCACTATTATTGGAACATCGGCGGCCCTCGCATGGTTGATCGCCTCGATCGTCTGAGGCATGACGCCATCATCCGCGGCGGTGATCAGGACCACGATATCGGTGAGCTGCGCTCCTCGCGATCGCATCGCGGTGAATGCCTCATGACCTGGAGTGTCGATGAATGTGATCTTTCTTCCCGCTTTTTCGACCTCGTACGCACCGATATGCTGCGTGATCCCGCCCTTTTCACCGGCGATGATGTTGCTGTCCCGGACATTGTCCAGAAGCGAGGTCTTGCCGTGATCGACATGACCCATGATCGTCACGACGGGCGAGCGCTCGATCATCCGCTCGGGGTCGACTTCCTTTTTCCCCGCGAGCATGTCCTGCCCGTAGACCGATACGAACTGAACGGTGACCTCATACTCTTCGGTCAGCATCATGATCGTATCCGCGTCGAGCCTCTGGTTGATCGAGACCATAAGTCCCATCGCGAAGCACTTCTGTATGATCTCGGCCGGATCGATATCGAGTTTCTCGGAGAGGTCCGCCACGGTGGAGAACTCGGGAAGCTTGATCACTCCCTGCTCTTCCTCGACCTCGATGATCTCTTCCTTTTCGCGTTTGCGCCTGCGGGATTTCCTCGTCACATCGAGCTTGGCAAGTGTGCGCTTGACGCTCTCCTTGACCGCCTTGTGGTCGGTCTCGGGCCTCTTCGCGGGCTTTCTTGTCCTCTTGCCCTTACCCTTTTTCGGGGGTTGTCCGCCCCCCCTGGGAACTTTTCTGTCCTTTTTCCTGATCTCGCGAGTCGCGGCCGCTTTGACGCGCTTGAAATGCTGCTCGATGAACGTCTCAACCTTTTCGTCCACGGAGCTCATATGGCTCTTGACTGTAATCCCCTCCTTGACGAGGATCTTCCTCAAAGCGTCGCTGGAGATCTCGTACTTGCGGGCCAGTTGATATACGCGGACTTTCGCCAAAGGACCTCAACTCCCTTCCAGAACCTTGTTATTCCTTTTTGCCGGGACCGGTATCCTCCCCGCCCGGCTCCTCGATCTCTGTATCTTCAGAAGGGGCTTCTTCCTCATCCCCTGTCTCTTCATCCTCGTCGGAATCGGATTCCTCTTCAGCCTCTTCAGATTCCTCAGCCTTTTCCTCGTCCTCTCCGGCTTCTTCCTCTTCCTCAGCCTCTTCTTCATCCTCGTCGGAATCGGATTCCTCTTCAGCCTCTTCAGGTTCCTCAGCCTTTTCCTCGTCCTCTCCGGCTTCTTCCTCTTCCTCAGCCTCTTCTTCATCCTCGTCATCATCGGAGTCGGACAGGTTGCCGAAGAGCTGCTCCTCGGTGAGCTTGGGCGCCTCTTCCTCTTTCACGATCTCGGGAGCGAGTGCTGTCTCATCGAAGAGTTCCTCTGTGACTGCCTCTTCGGCCTTTTCTTTCTCGAGAAGTTCCTCGAGCGCCTTGTTCAGCTCTTCCATCGTCTCGATCGCGCTCTCCTTGAGCTTCTCTGCCGTCTTCGGCCCGATCCCATCGATGTCGATCAGCTCATCGAGCGTGGTCTTGTAGAGCTTCTGAACGGTGAGGATTCCGAGGCCCTTGAGCTTCGACGCGATCTTCGGCGTTACACCGACCATGTCGGAGATATCCATCTGGAGCTTCGCCTCGAGCCTGTCCTTGCGCTCGACGGCCCTGACGGTCGCCAGGTCGATCTTCCAGCCGGTGAGCTTCGACGCGAGACGGACGTTCTGTCCCTCCTTGCCGATGGCAAGTGAGAGCTGGTCCTCCTCGACGATGACAAGGACGTCATCCTCGGCCTCGTTGAACCTCAGCGCCGATACCTTCGCCGGCGCGAGCGCTCTGGATACGAATTCGTTAGAGCTCTCGCTCCAACTGACGATATCTATTTTCTCGCCGTGAAGCTCGTTTACTACGGCCTGTACGCGCGATCCCTTCATCCCTACGCAGGAACCGACTGCGTCGACCTTGTCGCTTCTCGAATTGACGGCGATCTTAGAGCGTCCGCCCGGCTCCCGGGCGATGTTCTTTATCTCGACATCTCCATCGAATATCTCCGGGACCTCCTGCTCGAACAGTTTCCGGAGGAACTGGTGGCTCGTCCGCGAGAGGACGATCAGGGGGCCCTTGGCCTCCTTGTCGACCTCTATGATGACGGCGCGGATCGTGTCGCCCTGGTTGTAGCGTTCTTTCCTTATCTGCTCGCGGTTGGGCAGGTAAGCCTCTGCCCTGCCGAGGTTGACGAGGATATTTCCCCTGTCGACCTGGCGGACCGTTCCGGAAGCGATCACTCCGATCTTGTCCTTGTAATCCTCGTAGACTCTGCCTCTCTCGGCCTCCCTGACCTTCTGCATCAGGACCTGCTTGGCTGTCTGGACGGCGTTGCGGCCGAACTCCTCGAGAGGGAGCATGAGCTTTATCTCGGACCCGACCCGGGCCTCGTCATCCATTTCGCGGGCTGCCTTGAGATCGATCTCGGTATCCGGTTCTTCCACCTTCTTGACGACCTTGAATATGCGATATACCTCGAGTATGCCCTTGGCGTCGTCCAGCTCGACCTCGATCTCCGCTTCCTGCCCGAGCTTTCGCCTGGCTGCCGAGATGAGACTTGTCTTGATCGTGTCGATAAGAGTGTCCCTGTCGACCCTCTTGACCCTAATTATCTGGGCAAATGCATCCAGAAATCCTGCGTTCATCCGTGACGCTCCCTTCAAACCGTGCAAGACATTCTAGTGTACGCACGCTGAAGTGTCAAAATCTTTTCCTCTAGCGGCTTTTCCCGGTACGCTTCTTTCCGCGCCCCTTCCCTGAGCCTATGTCCCATTTCTCTCCGTGGAGGCTCGCCTTGATGATCCGGTCGAACCCGACGGCCGTCTCTTTACCCTCCGAAAGGATCACGACCGAGTCTTCTCCGACCCTCGCGATCTCCCCGATGACCGTCTTCTTCTCCCTCGCGCCCTCGAAGTACTCCACCCTGACGCCGTGACCGGTGAACCTCTCGAAATGCGCCGGCTTGACGAGCGGCCTGTTGATGCCTGGAGACGAGACTTCCAGGTTGAAAGCTCCCTGGATAAGCTCCCCTCCCTCGAGCATAAAACCGACCGCCTTCGATACCTTGACGCAATCGCCGACCGAGACGCCCTCTTCGGGCCCGTCTATGAACAGACGCAGGACCTTCATGCGGCCCCTCGATATCACATCGAGCTTCACCAGCTCGAAACCGAGGAGTTCGACTTCTTTCTCTACAACGGAAGAGAGTCCTTCGTCCGGATTCACAGGTCACCGCCCAACGCCTCCGGTCGCCGAAACGCCGGATATAAAAGAAAACGGGGCGCTCACCGCCCCATTCATTCGTCGATATATAAGTATCCCACTAAGGCGGATAAATCAAGCACTTTTTACGGGATACTGAGGAACGCGTCCCCGCTTACTGCCGCCAGATGTAGTGCAGCAGCACATTCCCGACAGCCTCCAGCGATTCGGGTGAACACTTGTCGGGAGTGTCCTCGAGGGTATGCCAGTAATCGTAGTCGAAATCTATCAGGTCGACGGCGTTGATGCCGGCCTGTATAAGGGGAAGATGATCATCGATTATCGCACCCATCTTCTTCCGGCGGAACTGCGCGTAACCGAGCTGTTCGGCGATATCGAACAATTCACCGAGCAGGACCGGTGAAGCGGCCCTCGAGTATCCCTCCATCATGATCTCGAGATCGCTGTCCCCGATCATGTCTATCACGATCGCCGCGTACGGCTTGTACCCCCTCAGGCGCCTGGCGAAATGAGCCGAACCGAGGCAGTAATCGATCGCGATCCCCTCCCGGCCATAATCCTCTCCGTCGAAGAGGACGATATCGACCCCCACTGACGGCTCGCTCTTTCCCAGCAGTTTCGCTATCTCGAGCAGAACGGCGACGCCGCTCGCCCCGTCATTCGCGCCGGCGATGGGCTTGTCGCGATTCGTCGGATCGGGATCACGGTCCGCGAACGGCCTCGTATCGTAATGAGCGGCAAGCATTATCCGCTTCGACGCCTTCATGTTGTAATTGCCGATTATGTTTATCAAATGCAGCGTATCACCGGTGGTCAGTACCGCCTCGAACGGCTGAAGAGAGACGTTTGCTCCGAATTCCTGGAGCCTGCCCGTGAGGTATTTCTGCAATCGCTTGTGTTCGGGGGACCCGGGGTAGCGAAATCCGATATCGACCTGCTGCTCGAGAAAGGTGAAGGCGGACGTACTGTCAAACTCGGGCACTCCGCCCGAACCGCAGCCGGTGAGGGCGGCAAGGATGACCGCTGTAAGGAGAGGCAGCGCCGCCGCTATCCTACGGCTGGCGCTAGAACTTGAATTCCGCTGTTGCATGCAGACCGACCTCGTGGTTGATGTACCCGAACCTGCCTCCGGCGATCCTCTTGTAGTTGGCCGTCAGGCTTCCCGAAATATTCCTGCTGAACGTGTAGGTAAACCTCGGAGCTACCGACAGCACAGTCGACGCCGGGAGATTGTAACTCTCCGTCGAACTGTACCCCAGATTCAGGATGGTGGTCAAATTACTTTCGAACGACAGCTTGCTGCCGAGCCCGGGTATGGATATACCCTTCGACCCCCTGATATCGTAACGCAGCTCGAGATTCGTCGACCATGTCCGGTCCCAGATCTCCTGTTTCTTCTCTATCTTCGTCTGCCTGCTGTAGGAAAAAGAGAGGTTGGTCGACAGGGTGTTCTTCCAGGTGAGGCTCCAGTTGGGGCTCAACGCATAATCCTGCCTGTCGACATTGAAACTCTTCGACGTCTTCCTTATATAGTTGATCGTAAAGTTGCTGCTCCTGATGAACCCCTTCAGGGGGCCCCAGTTTTCGAGACCCTTCCAGTTCACTGCGACATCGGGCCAGGTAATGTTCGTGCTCTCGGTCAATCTGCTGTCCGCTTCCTCGGCCCTCACCGAGTAATTGAAACGAACGTCTGCCGAGATGTTTCTGGTCAGGTCGATGCCTGACCTCAGATCGTAAGCGACCCTTCTTGAGGCCCGGTTAGGCTCGTTCTCCGGCGAACATTCATCCTCGTTGCATGACGAACCGATAACACCCGATCCACGGTCCAGACCAAAACGGTATGCCAGGCTCGCACGCTCGTACAGCCGCTGGTAGCTGCTTCTGTTATCGATACGAATAGAACTCTTGACAGGTTCTATCCTCCCGATGAACCTCAGGGTCATCTTGACGAGCCTCCAGGAATCCCCCCTCGCCTTCTTGACGGTATCGGCCTCAGCGGCCTTCTCTTCCTCCGGTTTCGGCTGGTCCAGCCTATCGCCCCCTCCCCGCGGCTTCCTTACCAGCAGATCGGAGAAGGCGCCCTTCTTTTCTTCCTGTCCGGCGACGTCCTGTCCGGCGGGCTTCTCTCCCGGCGGCAGTGCGCCCTTGTCCTTTTCGAGCTTGAGACCGCTCTCGGTGCCACCCTGTGTCGGCTTGAGCCTGTCCGCGAGGATCTTCTGGAACTCCTCCTTCTGCCTGGCAAGCGAGCCGCCGGGAGTTCCCGGGGCATTCGTGGCCTGCTCGTTTATGCCGAGCACCCTGATCCACTTCCCGAAATCGATCGCATATCCGCCGACATCGACATCGAAGACGATATTGATCTTCCTCTCATTGCTGACATTCCTCGTATCCTCAGGATCACCCGTTTTTCTTACGCTGGGATTGAGATCCTCACCGTACCGTGATGTATACTCAAACCTCGGGTTGAACTGCGAGAGCAGCCACACGTTTCCCCGCGGCTGATACTGCAGTTCGAAGTTCTGCCTGTAGTCATAGCGCCTCCCGACCGGCATTCCGTAGAACTCACGGTAGTTCATCATGTTCCGCTTTTCGTTTCTGCGGAAGTTGATCTTCACCGACTCGAGCGGATCGTAACTCATCGACATCTCGTTGTTCCAGCCGTGGGAAAATCCGGTCGGGTTTTTTATATACCTGTCCCCGCTGTGCGAGTATGTCTTCTTCAGTGATTTCGAACCGGTCGCGTTCACGGTGAAGCTCGTGAGCCAGTACCTTATCCCTATTCCCTTGAAGAGGTTCAACTTCCGGTCCTTGCTGAACTGGATCTGGTAATTCGTGCTCCAGCTGTATGACCAGGAAGTGTCGATCGCGGTAGGCGACGCCATCTGGTTCTTCGAGTAGCTCACGCCCGCCTTGAGGTTGTCGAACAGGTGCTTCATGATCGGATTCTTCGAACCGCGCCTGTTCAGTGAGAGGCTGTATGTGTAGCTGTTCCTGATCGTCTTCTGTTTGTTTTTGACCGATTCATCAACGATCTCGACGTCGCTCTGCGTCAGATACTTCGGTTTCGACTGGGTCTTGTTGTACCTCGCGGTGATCGGGATGGTAAAACCGAGTGTCGGGATAAAGTGGTTGATCTCGGTCTTGCCCGACAGGGAGATATTTTCGCTCGTCGTGCCGCTGCCTGCTTTCTGCTTGAGCGATCTGAATTCCGGGCCCGTCCTCTGGTAGCTCGCGTTTACCGACATGATATTGGCGAAGTTGGCCGAGGCGCTGACCCTCTCGGCGTGGTCGATATCCTTGCGCACCCATCCGAGGGCAATATCGTTGAACCACAGGGTTCCCTGCGGAATGCGGAACCCGGTGTCATTCCGGACTCCGGCGAAGAGATATCTTATCTTGAACAACGACGGGTCGCCCTTGAGCCTCGCCGTATACCTGCGCGACGGGTCGGCCGTATCGGTGATCTCCTTTTCGACGATCTCCCCCGGGGAGGAGTCGATCTTCATATTGGTCAGATCACTCATCAGGATGTTGACCCACTGCCATTTGTTCGCCTGTGACTCCTTGAGCGGCACGGCCACTTCGTAATAGTTGAGGCTGTCGTACGCGATCTGCAGGAAGAACTCCATCCCTTCGTCGACACCGCCGACAAGGTCGGCGTCGGGACGTACGAAGAACTGGATCTCCTTATACTGCTTGAAATCAACCCCTGTCCCGAAGAAACGCTTCATCGACTTGAACGAATAGCCTGTCTCGAAATTTTCGAAAGCGTAGAGGAGCGACTGCTCGCGGTTCTCTATACCCTCTTCCTGGTCGGGGGGATACGGCGTCTCGTATATCGAGGGATTGTCCTTGTTGTTGATCGTCCCGAGATTGACCTTCATCTCGGTTATCGTCCCCATGCCCGGAGGGTCGACCGGCCTTTCGTCATCGGCAAGATCCCTGATGTGATTGTACTCCCACCGGCTGCCTACGAACTTGATGCCCGTGATCTCTATCATGTGCTCGGGGGGCCGTTCCGTCTCTGTGACAGCCTGGACCTCGTCGATATCCTCCACCCAGATCCTCAGATGGGAGATCTTGTCGAGTCTCGGCGGGAGGCTCCCCAGCACATCGACATTGCTCAGATCCAGTCTGTACATCCTCCAGCTCTTCTTCCGGTTGATCCATCCCTTCTCCGGATCTTCCCAGTAGGTCGAAACCCCCTTGAAGTCCCTCTGGACGTCTATGATCGCGGTATCGGCCAGATTGAGCTCGAGAGAGTAATACTCGTTGATCGAGTCGAGGCGGCTGTTCCTGTTCAGATCCTCGCTGTCCGACCTCGAGTTGCCTATCCTCGAGTTGATCCACCTGTAGACACCTCTTTCGGAGTCCCACTTGTCGACGCCGAAGTCGCCGTTGAATACCTTGCCGGGATCATCGCCGCGAAAGCCATTGTCGTCCGCGATCGTCCAGTTGATCAGGTTCTCGACGTCGAACCTGTTCGAGTCGGGCTCATGGAAATCCTCGTCGATCTTTCCGAAATCGATATGCAGCGTTCCGCGACGGTCGAGCTGGTCCACCGTATAATCGTTGATCCAGAACTCGATGTACTGCGACGTCGAGAGATCGATGCCGCCGGCGAAGCCGGTCATGATCCCCGCCCACTGGCTTATATCGGGCTCGATCGCCTTGATGAACATCGATGTCATCCTCGAGTTCTCCCGGTCGTCGAGCCTGGGGTTGAGATCCTTCTTGCTCGTCGTCAGAAACTTCTGCTGATCGGTATTGGCCGGGTTGTACCAGTAGAACTCCATCCCCTGGGGCCAGGAAGGAAGCGTGCTTCCGGGAGCGTCCGGATCGATCGGGGGGCTCGCCTCGAACCACTGGGCGCGGACGAGGTTGATCTGGTCACTGTCCTCGATCCCCTCCATGTCGTCGACGTACGCCTCTCCCTTCGTGTTTGGATTGGGGATGCTCATCGCGACCTCACCGGTGAGGTTCAGGTTACTTGCCGAACTTGTATTGACGAGCGGCAGTATGTTCACCATCGACGTCATCCAGCCGGGGCGGAACTGGAAGGATCCGTTTATGTCCGCGGCCATGTTTCTCGTCGGCTCCTCACCCAGCCTCGGCCTGTACTTCGGCGCGCCGACAGAGTTGTAGAGGAAGGTGGCGTTGATCCTCGCGTTCTCAGACAGGTAGAGATTTCCGCCGATACCGAGCAGCGAACTCTTCCCGCCACCGAACAGCGGCTTGTGCTGGTAATCTATCGATACCCTCGCATCGGGCGGCAGGTTGCCGTAGTCCCCCTTGAGGGTCACCACTCCGCCCATGTAATCGATGTCGTAATCCGATCCTCTCGATAACCTCACGCCGTCTACCATCACGACTTCCGTGCCGTCGAGGATATCGAACGAGCCGAGGTTGAACACCCTGCTGCCGCTCGACGCCTCTATGACGATCTCGTAATAGTGCGGGGGACTGTTCTTGTTGAGAATCTCGTCGTATATCTTTTCGTTTCGCTGAAGGTGGACGCTGAGAGAGTCGACCAGGGTCCTGACCGAATCGCTGTACGTGTAATCAGGGGGCCCGCCCTCGCCGAACCCCGCTCTCAACTCATCCCTCGTTATTTTGAACGGCTGCGGCGAAGGGAACATGATGTAACCGTTGTAGAAGTCGATGACACCCTGCCTGACATCGATGTACCCGTCCTCGCCCCAGTTTCCCGTGGTCAGATACTGGTCGAGGCCGAATATCCTCAGGTATCTCTCCCTCGAGTACTGATCGATCTCGGCGGTACCGATGATCGTACCGACAGCCCTGATCTTGACGTCGAGGGCCGCGTCATCGATGCCGGCGAGACCGAGCGAGTATACGTTCCTGAACATCATGTTCCATGTCGAGGTATATTTCCGCCCTTCCTCTGAAGGAGGAGAAAAATCCTCCTCCGGCGGACAGATCAGCTCGGCCGTCACCGTCAGCGACGGATCGGGATCGGCCGGCGGATCGATCGGCGTCGCCGGGAAGTTGCCGTAATCACCCACCGTGACTATCTGTGATCCGAGATCCATCCTGTACCTGACGGCCAGCGCCTTCTCGGAGCCCAGGGGCTGCCTGAGCCTGATGCCTATATATCTAGGTGTGGAGCCGCCGGACCCGTAGTCCTGTATCAGGTCGTAGTCGATACCCTCGTAGAGCAGGTAGAACCACTGGATAAACCTGTCCCCGTCGCTCAGGTCGCCGTCGTTGTTCGGGTCGGTCCATGCTTCGACGTAATACTTCGGGCGCGTATTGCTGCTCCACTCGATATCGGTACGCAGCGTGACGAAGACCTCGAGACTGTCGCCATCTGCGCCGCCGATCACCGGGTAGTACCTCCTGAACCCGAACTGGGAGTTCTGGAAATCGGCGCCCGGGGTCTCGAGATAGTAGAACTGCCTCTTGATATAGGCGTAGTCACTGATCGAGACCTCATTGCTCCGCCCTCCCGAAGACGAGAAGGTCCCCGAGGAGGTCTCGCCCTCCTCCTTGCTCGCTATGACCGTCAGGTCGAGGGGGCCGATCTGCGCTACGGCCTTGACCCCGAAGAGGCCCTTCGCCTTGCCCGAGAAGCTTATCAGCTGCGCACCCGCAAGGGTGAGGTCGGTATCTCCCATCTCGATCAGCTTGATGATCTCGTCATCGAATCCGGTGTAGTTGAGCCTGATCTTGTTCGTCGAGGGCGCTCCCCCTCCCATGCTCGAGTGGTTGATCGCCACATTGATCTTCTCACCTATCGTTCCGCTGAGGTTGACGGTGAGCTGCTGCTCCATCTCGAGGTCGGGGAATTTCTGCTGCTGCGGCATTCCCTCGGTACGGGGACAGTTGGCGCACCAGCGCGAGGTTCCGCCGATCGTGATCTTCTCCCTTCCCGAAACCGTCAGCCTCGTCTCTTCGCCCCGTCCGAAGATCGCCTCGAGTTGTTTTGGAAGAGAGATCGGGATGTTGATGTCGATCAGCCCGCCCCTTCCCGTCCGGGCCGACCTTCTCGTCGTCAGGGCGTACTTGACGTCATCTACCCAGACCTTCCTGAACCCGTCCCTCCACAGCGTGGTAGAAACGTCGTCGATCGACAGGATCGATACCTCCATCCCCTCGATGTCCATCCGCCTCATAGTCTGGGTGAAGTAGACACCGGTACGTTCCCCGGACCTGATGAACCTCTGATGACCGGGAACCTGGAATCTGTAGCGCTGGCCGGAGACCGGATCAAATTCGGTGTATGTCTTCCTGAACTCCTTTTTGGATCTGAGAAACGAAGGGAAAAGGAAAACGGCACCATCCGGATTCCCGAGGAGTATATAGTCTGGAGGCAGTACTCCCGTCTCGGCCCACTGGTAGCGGACATCGAGCTTACGGGACATCTCGAGGAGGTCTATTTCGAGCAGGTAGACCGCATCGCGGGCCTGAGACATCGCGGGCGGAGACAGGACAGCCAGAACAAGAACCGGCAGGATGGCAGAGAGCGCCTTCCTTCCCAGTTTTTCTATCCGGTTCTCTGCTCTTTTCGTTCCGGGCGTCATCACTTACCCTCCGGGCAAGCGTTCAGAATAGGCTGTCATCCGCACGCGGATATGTGATAAATTACCGGGCGATGAAATCGCCATCGGTCCGGCTGACTTCCGGCTCGAATGGGGCTCGGCGATGTCCCGTTAAAGGGACAGAATACACCTGTCCTGTCCACTATCGGGTACAGGTATAGAAATCCCCTTGAGGCCTCTTTCATCAAGCGACCAGGGGGGCGGACAGGCCGGATATCCGTTATTTCATCACTCCCGGCCGACGCCGCCGGAACAATTGATGCACCTGACCGAAAGGTACGATCCGGGACGCGCCGGAAGATTTAACTACTTACTAAGCTGTTGCCATGTTTATACTTGATCGATACATACTGAAGAACCACTTACCTCCGTATCTCTTCAGTCTCACCATAATCACCTTCGTATTTGTCATGGATTTCATCATCCGTTATCTCGATATGTTCATCGACAAAGGTGTCGGTTTCTTCATCGTTCTCGAGTTCTTTGTCCTCAGTCTCGGTCATATGTTCGCATTAATCATTCCAATGTCCGTAATGCCCGCTACCCTCATGGCTTTCGGCCAGTTCGCCTCCGAAAACGAGGTAACGGCGATGAAGGCGATGGGGGTCTCCCTCTACCGGATGATCGCCCCGGTCATCGTCGCCTCCATCTTTCTCGGCGGCGGCCTCGTCTACTACCAGAACAATATCCTCCCCGAGAGCAACCATCGCCTCAAGGGCCTGATGATCGATATCGGAAAGATGAAGCCGACACTGGAGATCAAGGAGAACATCTTCAGCACGGCCATCGAAGGCTACACTATCCTCGTCAGGGAGAAGGACGACAGGACAGGCAGGATCAAGGACGTCCAGATCTTCCGCACAAAGAAGGGCATGGTCCCCACGACGATCATCGCCGATCGCGGCAGGATGTCGTTCATCGAGTCGGAGAACGTCCTGAGATTCGAGCTCGAGGACGGCGAGATCCACGAGATGCCCGACCCGGCCGACATCTCGACCTACAGGAAGACTCTCTTCAGCCACTTCACGATAAACATGCGCGACACCGACCGCAGGCTCGAACGCTCCAAGCATTCACACCGCGGGGACCGCGAGATGGGTGCCGGAATGATGCGCGAGAAGGTCGCCGGCCTCGAGAGTGAGATCGCCGACTACAGCCGTGACATGCATATCAGCGCGAGGAAAGAGATGATCGGGACCCTGTCGAGAGCGATGTCCTTTGACGCGTTCGAGGTCACCGGAAGGGAGGCTGCCGGGCTCCCCGTGTCGCGCGCCGACAGGCGCGCACGGCTGAACGAGAAGAACCCGGCTGAACAGCAGATGTACGCGCTGGAGACGATCATGAGAAGGATCATCGGCCTCGAGGACCAGATATCGAGGTTCAACGTCGAGATACAGAAGAAGTACTCAATCCCGTTCAGCTGCATTATATTTGTCCTGCTCGGCGCCCCGCTGGCAATCAGGTCGGGAAAGAAGGGGATGACGATGTCGATCGCCTTCTCGATCCTCTTCTTCCTCGTCTACTACGTATTCCTGATCACGGGGGAGAAGATCGCCGACAGGAGGCTGATCGAACCCTGGCTCGCCATGTGGCTCCCCAACATCATCCTCTTCGGGGCCGCCATGCTTCTCCTCTGGAGCACGGTCCGCGAATCGCAGACGATCGACTGGAGCCGCTTCAACTTCTTAAAACGTTGGCGGCAGAAGGGAACTGCAGGTATATTGTAACCCGACAGCAGGGAACTTCATGCTTTTCCAGGGGTAAATACAAGCCGTGAGGATCCACGACCGTTACATACTCGGAGGTTTCTGGAGGAACCTTCTCATAGGCTTCATCGCTTTTACGGTGATTTATGTCACCGTCGACCTCAGCGAGAAATCCGACGACTACTACGATGAAAAGGCGACATTTCGCGAAGTCTCGTCTTACTACTTCTACCAGCTTCCATGGATACTCCTTCTGACGATGCCGATCTCCGTTCTTCTTTCGACAGTATTCACTCTGGGACGGATGTCGAGGGAAAACGAGCTGACGGCGCTGGTGGCGTCGGGGATGCCGCTGACGAGGATCGCCCGCCCCATACTCATCTCCGCCTTCCTCATCAGTATCGGTTCTCTCGCTTTCAGCGAGTTCATCGTGCCCTACGCCAATCGAAGGGCCGAGAGGATCATGACTGTCGATATCAAGGGGACCAGGCAGAGGGACACTTTCAAGTACCGGAAGAACCTCCATTACCAGGGCGAGGGAAACAGGACATGGTACGCGGAGAGGTACGACATCAAGCTGAGCGTTCTGCTTAATGTCGCCCTCCACGAGCACAAGGACTCGAAACTGGTCAGACGCATCGATGCGAAAAAGGCCTTCTGGGACGGCTCGAAATGGGTCTTCATGGACGGAGCAGTGAGAGATTTCCTTGAGGCGGGCGAAACGGTCACCACCTTCCACAGGAAAGAGATGCCCCACCTGCCCGAAAGGCCGGAGGACATCGCCAAGGAGGAGATCGCCCCCGAGGAGATGAACTTCCTCGAGCTGAGAGATCATATCGACAAGATCAGGCGGGGCGGGGGTTCGATAGACAAGTACCGCGTGGATCTCTATTTCAAGTTCAGCTTCCCTTTCACCAGTCTGATATTCGCGGTCATCGGCGTAGCCCTTTCATCGGCCAAGAGGAAGCCGTCGATGGCCACGGGTTTCGGACTGACGCTGCTTATAAGTTTCCTGTACTACGGGATCCTCCGCGTGGGACAGTCACTCGGACACAGCGGTGTGCTTCCGCCCCTGCTCGGCGCCTGGATGGGCAATCTGATCTTCGTCGTAATCGGAGCGGTCATGCTGTACAGGGCGAACAGGTAGGCGGCGGGAGAAGAAATTGACTATATTATATCGAAATACCCCTTCCCGCCCCGGGACCGGAGAAAGACTGACATGACACGCAGGCCCGTCATCACTGTACTCGCGATCCTCCTCGCCGTTCTCTGCGCCGGCGCGGCTCTTCGCGCGGAGGATTTCAAGGGAGAGAACGATCTCCTCAGAAAGATCGAGCCCGTGGAGAGACTGACCTATTTCGGCCTCAGATATTCACTGAATGATCATGAAAAGCTCCACTACCTCTCACAGCCGACGAGGACCGGGCGGGACGAATGGCTCGAGCAGTGGTGGGTGATGAATGATCCTACACCGGCGACAGCCGAGAACGAGCGAAGGATAGAACATGAGCTGCGAGTCCGTATAGCCCGCAGCGAATTCGGCATGAAGAAGGCGCCGGGCTGGGACAACAGGGGCGAGTGTCTCATCAGGTGGGGCTGGCCCGGTGTACGTTCGCACTTCCCGGCGAACATCGGCTTCTACAGGATGCTGCCCCCCGGAGAGATGTGGTACTACTACAGGCTCGACATGATGATCCTCTTCCACGACTTCAATCTCAACGGCATACATATATTCGCTATCGAGCCGCAGGCGATGTCGGCCCGCGAGACCCTCGACAAGATAAGGGTCGTCGCCGAATACTCCAAGCTGATGCCCGCCGAGGAGATCCAGCTCGACAAGGGTTCCGCCCTGATGGCGCTGAAGAACTTCAACCCCGACAATATCGATTACATCGCCTCCCCCGACATCAGGGCACAGCTGGCGACCAGATCCTTCGAGGATGTGGTCAGGCAGGAACAGCTCCTCGAATCGAAGAACAATTACTACATGTACCTCGAGGAGAAGCCGACGATCTACTCCTTCGAGATGGACGAAAAACTCCTCCCCATCGCATTCGAAGTCACCTCGTTCAACGGCGGAGAGGGAAAGATCCGGGCCGAGGTCAACTTCGAGATACCGACAAGGGAGCTCCTCTTCGAGCGCAAGGACGGCATCCTGAGGGCCGAGGTGAAGCTGAGCGTCATGTTCCGCGACATGGACATGAAAGAGGTCGCCTCGGGAACGGAATTCACCGGCGCCACACAGGAAGGCGGTATGACCTTCGAGGGGCCGTTGTATATCCCCGGGCAGGTCGCCGTTACCCTGGAGCCGGGATACTATCGCATCGGAATAGAAGCGCGCGACCTCAAGTCGGAAAGGATGGGCGTATACCGGACGACCGTCCAGATCCCGCCGATGGACGAAGGGCTTGCGCTTAGCGACATCCTCTTTGCCAGCACGATCACACAGGTCGACGAGACGGTCAGGTACCAGAAGGGTAACCTGCAGGTCGTTCCCCATCCCCTTCACGCGTACAGGATCCCGTACCCGCTGACCTTCTATTTCGAGATCTACGGCCTCGATACCGACAGCGAGGGCATCGCCCTCTACGAAGTCGAATACCGCGTCGTTCCAGTCACGAAGAAGAGAAAGGGCCTCACCCTCAAGGACATGAAGACCGCCGTCGAGTCGAGGTTCGAGACGAGCGGCTACGGGCCGTCGCAGCCCCAGCGCCTCGAGATAGAGACCGGGAACCTCTGGGAAGGCTCGTTCAGGCTCATCATAACGGTGATGGACCGCAGGACGAGAGAATCGGTTGAAAAGATCGCCAACTTCTCTATACTGGAATAGAGAAGATACCCACCTGAATATTTCCGCGCCCTGAAAGGCCGATGCGTGCGAATCCATGTGATATACGCGATCTCCCTCGTCACCCTGCTCTGCGCGCCGCCTTTGACGGCGCAGCAGCTCATGGCGCTCGACGATGAGATCGAACTCTTCAGCCGGCTCGACAGGTACGAGAAGCGGCGCTACGAGGGGCTGCGCTACCTGATGAACGATCACCAGAAGATGCACTACCTTACGATCCCGACGCGCAAGGAGCGCGACGACTGGGTGGTCAGGTTCTGGCGGCTGAACGACCCGACGCCGGCGACGAGGAAGAACGAGCGGAGGAGCGAGCACGAGCAGCGGGTAAAGGACGCGAGGGAACAGTATCCTAAAGAAGGTTTTCCGGGCTTGGATCATCGCGGCGAGACCCTTATAAGGTTCGGCAAGCCCGACATCATCGCCGATATTCCGGGGAATGTCGGATTCGGCGCGCAGTTCGGACACGGCCAGACCCGGGATATCAAGATGCCGGGAGAGGTATGGCAGTATATAAAACTCGGGATGGTCGTTCCCTTCGAGGACGTCAACCTCAGCGGGGAGCATATATATTTCCTGGAGGTCCGGACAGCGTACACAGATCGCCCCCACGAGATGCTCCTCGAAGGTTACAACGACGCGCTCGAGGCATTGTCCTACTCGAGCTCAAACGTCTACAGCCTCTTCTTCTCAGCAAGCAAGGAGCTGATGACCTTCTACTCGCACCTCGAAAACAACAGGCACTTCCACACTGTCGACATGACGCGCGTCCCCCTCCAATGCTACTTCGATATCACCGCATTCAAGGGCGGAAGCGGCAAGGTGCGTACCGAGGTGAACTTCGAGATCCCCGCGAGGGAGCTCTCATACGAAAAGAGCCCGCTGGGCTTCAGGACAGACTTCGAGGTAAAGGTCGCCGTCTACGACATGAACATGGAGGAAGTCGTCTCCGGCTATGAACTTGTCGACATAGACCTCCCCGAGAGGCCCGCACCCGATTCCCCGTGGCTCCTCCCCGCGCAGTTCATCCTGACGCTCGATCCGGGATACTACAGGTTCGGTCTCGAGGTGCGGGACCGCCGGACAAAGAAGCACGGCGCTTTCCTTGCCAGCAGGAATATCGCCCCGATGGGCGACACCCTGTGCGTCAGCGACATCCAGCTCGCCAGCCTTATCGAAAAAGCGGGAAGCAGAACGAGCTTCCTCAAGGGATCGCTGCGCGTCATCCCCCACCCCGTTCACGCCTACCGCAAACCGGACCCGGTAAGGTTCTATTTCGAGATATACGGCCTCGACCTCGACGATGAGGATTTCGGGTTCTGGGAGATCGAGTATTCTGTAGAGCCGAAGGAGAAGAGGCGCAAGGGACCGGTATACAAGGATGTCGGCACGGTGATGAGCTCGAAATTCAACGCCTCGGGGTTCGGCTCGACGCAGTACGAGCGCCTCGAGATAGATTCTAAGGAACTCTGGGAGGGAAGCTTCCGGCTCAGGGTCCGTGTGATGGACAGACGCACGAGGAAATATGTTGAAACGATGACGAGTTTCTCTATACTTGAATAGGAATCCCACCGTGAGGGGTATTAACAGGGGAATCAGTAACAATGCGATTTCTGCACGCGAGTATCGTGTCGGTAATGGCCGTGTTCTGTCTCGTCTTCACAGCCGCCTCCCTCCTCCCGGCAGAGGACTACCAGGTCTTCGACGAGGAGACACTCTTCAACAGGCTTCACCACAAAGAGAAGATCCGCTACAACGGCCTGCATTATCTACTGAACGACCACCAGAAGAAACAGTACCTCTCTCTCGAGACGTGGGACGAGAGGGACGAATGGCTCCGGTGTTTCTGGCTCGAGATGGATCCAACGCCGACGACGAGACACAATGAACGAAAGAAGGAGCACTTAGACAGGGTCAAGCTGGCTGTGGAGAGATACGGCTGCTCTGATCCACCCGGCTGGGATGACCGGGGAGAGATCCTGATCAGGTTCGGCCTGCCCGACTCGACAAAGAGAATATTGGCCGAGATCAACCGGCTCGAACCGCTGATACCCGGCGAGATCTGGTACTACTGGTCGCTGCGGATGCTGGTGACCTTCACCGATCCATACCTGACGGGCAGATACATCCATACGGCTGAGGCCGCCGGATATGAGCCGTGGACCGATGATTACAACGAAGCCAATTACTTCAAGAGTTCGAGGATGGTGCTCGAGGATCTGGCCGACACGTACGACCCGAATAACCCGACCAGAAGATCCAATGTCATCAACAAGTTCCTGCCGATGCATATCGATCCTGACCTGACCGATTCACGCAACGCACTCAACCTGGACGCGATAGATCATGTCCACTACTGGAGCGTCCCGGGAGACGCCATGCTGGACATCATATTCAGAAACCTCACTGACGAATACGTCAAGGCTGACAGGGCCCTGCACGAGTTCCACCACCAGATCCAGAGGACGAGGTTCATCCACTATCCCGGTTACACGCTCGACATGCAGGCCTACTTCGATATAACAACCTTTCAGGCCGGCAACGGGAAACTGAGGACCGAGATCAATTTCGAGATACCGGTCTCAGAAGTGACATTCGATACAACCGGAGGCAATCTCGAAGCCCGGGTCGAACTGCGCGTCAAGGTCTGGGACATGCAGTACAACGAGATCGCGGAAAAGCAGGAGAGAATAGGAATCTCTGTCCCGAACAGGAGAAACGCGATGGTACCGGTCTGTCTCCCCGGACAGGTCCTCCTCACCCTTGAGCCGGGGTATTACAGGTTCGGACTCGAGACGGTGGATCTCAACTCGGGCACCAGGGGCGTCTTCAAATCGAGCCGCAGGCTGACCGGCGGACCGGACCTGTCGCTGAGCGATATACAGTTCGCGAGAAAGATCCATGAGTGCGATGAGAGCAGCAGGTACAGGAAGGGGGACCTGATCGTGATCCCCTACCCCCTGCACCTGTACATGAAGCCGGTTCCCATCGCCTTCTACTTCGAGATATACGGCCTCGACCTCGACGATGAGGACTTCGGGTTCTGGGAAATAGAGTATTCGGTCGAACCGGAAGAAATGAAGAGATGGGGACTGGTACTGATCGATCAGGACACCGGTATCAGCGCCGGGTTCGACGTGAGCGGGTTCGGCTCGCAGCAGCCGATGAGACTCGAGATAAATACCGATAATCTCTGGAGCGGGCGCTTTGTGCTGAAGGTGAAGGTCACTGACCGCAGAACGAGGAAAAGCACGGAGCAGACGGCATCCTTCGCGATCCTCGACTGAACAGCCCCCTGTTCAGATCGCGAGGGACTGTGAATTAAAAGTGTAATGAATTTTACAATCACCAGTGATGGTAAGAATCCTTACATTGCGGAAATACACCTCTCTCAGAGTTATTCCTGCAACCTGATATGTGCTTACATGGTGCCGAAGAAAAGGCCCCGGCGTCAGCCGGGGCCCTCATTCATCAGGCAGTATTGTTCACTGGCTCATAGATCACCTGAGCAGTGCCCCCGCGATCAGGTGCCTTCCTCCCAGGAGGAGAGGTACTTGACCTGCTTCTCGGTCAAAGTATCGATCGTGCAGCCGATCGACTCGAGCTTGAGCCTCGCGATCTCCCTGTCCATATCATCGGGTACGGGGTAGACCTCTTTCCCGAGACTGTCCGCGTTTTTGACGATATACTCGCTGGCGAGCGACTGGTTGGCGAAGCTCATGTCCATCACGCTTGCCGGGTGTCCCTCGGCGGCGGCGAGATTGATCAGCCTTCCCTCACCGAGGAGGTTGATCTTCCGCCCGTCGGGCATCGTGTACTGGTCGAGCTCGTGGCGGATGCGCTTCTTGCCGGTGGCGACCTTCTCAAGCTCGGGGATATCGATCTCGACGTTGAAATGGCCCGCGTTCGCTACGATAGCGCCGTCCTTCATCGCCTCGAAGTGCTCCATCCTGATCACCGAGACATTGCCGGTCAGTGTGAGGAATATGTCGCCGATCTTCGCCGCTTCGTGCGCGTCCATCACGGCAAAGCCGTCCATCACGGCCTCGAGCGCCTTGACCGGTTCGATCTCGCAGACGATCACGTTGGCGCCCATTCCCTTCGCCCTCATCGCCACGCCGCGTCCGCACCAGCCGTAGCCGAATATCACGACGCGCGAGCCGGCGAGCAGGACGTTGGTCGCCCTGAGCACTCCATCGATCGTGCTCTGGCCGGTGCCGTACCTGTTGTCGAAGAAATGCTTCGTCATCGCGTCGTTGACGGCGATCATCGGATACTCAAGAACGCCATTCTTTTCCATCGACTTGAGCCTGATGACGCCGGTCGTAGTCTCCTCGCAGCCGCCTATGACGTGCTCGAGAAGATCGCGGCGTTTCGTGTGGACAGTACTTACCAGGTCGGCGCCATCATCCATCGTGATCTGAGGCTTGATGTCGAGCGACGCGTTGATATGACTGTAGTAGAGATCGTTGTCGGCGCCGCGGATGGCGAAGACCGAGATCCCGTAATCCTCTACAAGCGAGGCGACCACGTCGTCCTGGGTACTCAGCGGGTTGGAAGCGCAGAGGGCGACCTCGGCGCCGCCCGCCTTGAGCGTCCGCATCAGGTTGGCGGTCTCGCTCGTGACATGGAGGCAGGAGGCTATCCTGACACCGTCGAGCGGCTTTTCCTCCTCGAAGCGTTTCCTGATCATGCGGAGGACCGGCATCGTCGAGTCGGCCCATTCGATCCTGTCCCTGCCCTGGGGGGCCAGGGCGAGATCCTTGGCGTCGTATTTCATTCCTTTCCCTTTCTTATGCCTTAGTTTTGAGCTTGTCGACGTAGTCGAGCAATTCCCATGTGAAGCCTTCTTCCTCGCGCCCGAAATGTCCGAACGCCGCGGTCCTGCGGTAGATCGGCCGTCTCAGGTCGAGTCTCTCTATGATTCCCTTCGGTGTAAGGTCGAAGACCTCACGGACGATTGCGGTAAGTTTCCCGTCGCTGATCCTGCCGGTGCCGAAGGTGTCGACCATCACCGAGACGGGCTCGATGACGCCGATCGCGTATGCCAGCTGGACCTCGCACTCGCGGGCCAGTTCCGCGCCGACGATATTCTTCGCTACGTGCCTTGCAGCGTACGAGGCGCTGCGGTCTACCTTCGTCGGATCCTTGCCCGAGAAGGCCCCGCCGCCGTGACTGCCGAAGCCGCCGTATGTATCGACGATGATCTTTCTGCCGGTCAGTCCGGTATCAGCCTGCGGGCCGCCCTTGACAAACATGCCGGTCGGATTGACGAGCGTCCTGTAGTCTGACGAATCTATATCGAATCCAGCCATGACCGGCTCGATGACGAGCTTCTTCAACTCCGCCTCGATCTCGTCGTGGGAGATATCGGCGCTGTGCTGCGTCGAAAGCAGCACGGTATTGATCTTGTGAGGAACATTGTCGATGTACTCTATCGTGACCTGCGACTTGCCATCGGGCTTGATCCAGTCGACTCCGCCCTTTCGCACCTCTGACATCTTCCTTACGAGCAGGTGCGCCATGTGGATCGGCATCGGCATCAGTACATCGGTCTGGGTGCAGGCGAACCCGAACATCATTCCCTGATCGCCGGCTCCGCCTGTATCGACGCCCATCGCGATGTCGCCCGACTGCTCGTCGATCGATGTGATCACGGCCGAGGTCTCCGAGGCGAATCCCAGGTGGGGATCGTTGTAGCCGATATCATGGACAACGCCGCGCACGATCTTAGGGATCGGCACATAAGCCTCGGTGGTTATCTCTCCCGAGATAAAGGCGAGGCCTGTCGTCACCAGTGTCTCGCATGCTACCCTGCCCATGGGATCCTTTTCCAGGATCGCATCTACTATAGCGTCGGATATCTGGTCCGCGACCTTGTCGGGATGACCTTCAGTCACAGATTCAGATGTAAAAAGGTGCTTCTCAGACATGAATCGTCCTTCCTGACAGTTGTTTTTTTAATTCACATTATGCATACAGATCGTTAATAGCGGGCGTGGAGTCAAGTAATTATTCCCTACCCGAGATCGACCTGTGAATCATCGCTGATGTTGAGATTGGAGCTGCTCCTGGTGACTTCAGCCCCCGCCCCGATAACGCTCGAGTCGAGGACGACGTTAGAGAGCGAGCTCCCGTCGTTCAGTATCGAATTCTTCACCACCGAATCGGTTATCGAGCATCCGGCTGCGACCGATACGTACGGCCCGACGACGGAGTTCTCGATCGTCGAAGCGGGATCGATGAAGCACGGAGGGATTATCACTGAATTACTGCCGTGCGCACTGTTTTTGACACCTTCGAGCAGGACACGGTTTGTCTCGAGAAGGGCCTCTACCTCCCCGCAGTCGTACCAGCCGTCGATCTCGTACGGCACGAATGTTGTGCCGCTGCCGATCATCAGTGACAGGGCATCGGTGATCTGGTACTCGCCCTTCGTCTTGATGTCTCTGTCGATCACCGCGCGACAGGCCTCGAAAAGAGGGGCAGAATCCTTGAAATAGTACAGCCCAACAATGGCAAGATTACCCTTCGGATCGTCCGGTTTTTCGACGATGCCGGTGATGACGCCGCCGTCGACCTCGCAGATCCCGAACCTCTTCGGATCCTCTACCTCCCGTACCCCCAGCACGAAGTCGCCCGCCTCCGGGATCTTCGTGAAATCTGTATCGATGATCGTATCGCCGAGGATGATTATCAGCTCCGAATTATCGGCGTACTGCCGCGTAAGGTCGACCGCATGCGCGATCCCTTTCTGCTCCTGCTGATGGACGAAATTAATCGTAAGATCGTACTCGTCGGAAAGATACTCGGTGATCTGGTCGCCCTTGTACCCGACGATCGGTATCAGCTCTGTCACACCCATATCGACGAGACTGTCGACGATATGCCCGAGGATAGGTTTTCCCGCGACCGTGATCAGGGCCTTGGGACTCGTGTGGGTATGGGGCCGAAGCCGCTTGCCTATGCCCGCGACGGGGATTACGGCTTTCATTCATCCTCCGATCTGAGCAGATTCTTGATCTCTTCTATCTTGTCTATCGGCGTGGGATCCTTCCCGGACTCCACGGCGAGGTACACGCTCGTAAGGTCGCCCAGGGCGACTATCGACAGGAGCCTGGCGAGTCTCCCGGCGAAACCCTGCCCGCCCACGCTGTTGAGCTTGATCGCTCCCGCGGCGAGGGGCTCGAGCATCTCGTAAGTCACATCCATCCTCTTTGAGACCCTCGGGTGGTCGTCGACGTCCGTGAGCATTACGAGGAATATCTCCTGCAGTATCTTCTCCGGGCTGTCCCAGCCCATTATCTCGTTGTGCCCCAGTTCGGGGAAGTTATTGACGAAGGCCATGCTCTTGCTGTTCTCGTTGAACTGGCATTTCCATCTGTATGCCGCCCCGACGAGGAGCCCGTTCGCGCTGTAGACCAACGGGATCTTGCCGTAGAGCCGTTTTGCCAGCTGCATAGGCGTGTTCCCGGCGAGGTCGGCCTCGAGGGAGCATTTATCGAGGAGCTTGCGTGTTTTTCGCAGGACCGACCTGAATTCCTCTTCCTCTATCGAACAGAAGCCCCAGCAGGCGGCGAGCTTCAGCAGCGGGGTGAAGAGATAACCGAGCGCCGCTCTCGGCGGTATGCCGCCGGGAATGTGCAGGGCCGGTATTCCCGCCTTCTTCGCCTCTTCCGTGAGGATGCCCCCTGATGAGATGACGGCCATCGGCGCGCCCCTCTCGAGCCCGTCACGGAAGCAGCCGAGGACCTCCTCGGTGTTGCCGCTGTAGCTGATACAGACAACAGGGGTATCC
>SDBS01000270.1_pt1 | contig 47379 bp, 76 predicted proteins | sample 2277091 | NCBI WGS metagenome assembly SDBS01 (sample SAMN10404972, study PRJNA504765) | marine sediment metagenome | isolation source: marine sediment core GS10_PC15, 163 cmbsf | place: Arctic Ocean: Southern Knipovich Ridge | collected 2010 | reverse complement strand
GTGGCCAGATTCAGAGACCTGGATTTACCGTTTGCAACCTACGAATGGAGGAATGAGTGATGGAAGTTTGGATGATGGCAGTCATCGGGTTAACCGGCTTTGCCGGACTCACACTGTTGTTCTCAATAGCAGATGGGCTACATGAGTTGGTCGGAGAAGTCAAACATCTCCGTCGGGCTCTAGTCAATTTGCAGAGGAAGCCATGACCGACTTACAGGCCGAGATAGACCGAGAGGCAGACCGGATAACAATCTATTTCACCACCAGATTACAGCAAGGCATTGAAAAGTTCTCCGACCTTGCTTCTGCCGAATTCATCAGAGGGCTGGCAGAACATCAAGTTAGGAACCGAGCCGTGGCGCAGCAGGAGGCCGTGAGGGTGCTGGTGGAATTAGTAAGAAATATAGAGTGGTCCGGTACACCCGCCTTTGAAATGTGCCCTTGGTGCTACGCAAGAAGCGAAAGAGGGCATAAAAGTGGTTGCGGCTTAGAAACCGCCCTGGCCCCATTCAAGGTGACGAAAGGAGATAAGCGATGAAGTATCAGATCACAGTGAAGATCGGGTCACTCTTAGTCAATCAAATGGTTGTTGACTCAGATCGTACAAATGAAGCTCACTTGTCGGGTGTGGCGCTGATAGTACACCCAGACGGGGTTTTTGCCATCGGCGACATAGTGAAGATCAGCGGTCGTAAACGCCTGTCTATTTCAGCTACAAGGTACCGCGCTCCCAAGAAGGTGACGGGATGATCACCTTCGTTTGCCCATGCCCAAGGGAGTTCGGTGATCTGATGCTCTTTGAAGAACACTGCACCGTTGCACACGGACAGGAGTGGCTACTGCGCCACACGGAGCCTCAGCGCCTACAGCGGAGAATTGAAGAGGTTAGTAAAAGGAGACCGGAATGAGAACAATGAAGGAACAGGCTCAGTTGGTGGCCGACAACCGGAGAGAGTTATACGACTCCAAAGGGCTTCTCACGATATTGAAGGGGGATTTCAATGCGGAACATGCGGGTTTGCTGCGAGTGATCGAGCTAGAAGTGGTCAAGGTAAGCGAAGCCGAAACAACGTTACGCGAGATGGCCCTTGCCGCCTTTGAAGCGGACCCCACCAACAAGAAGCCCGGACCCGGCGTGGGCATCCGTGATAGCTCCGTCTACGTCTACAGGCCCGAGGACGCCTTCGAGTGGGCCAAGGAGCATGGCATGTGCCTAAAGCTCGATGAAGGGGCGTACAAGGCCCTTCTGAAGGCAGGGCAGGCCCCAGGCACGGTGACGACGGAGCCAGTAGCCACGATAGCCACGGACTTGGCCAAGGCCCTTGAGGGCGAGGCGGTACCGCAATGAAGGATTTTGCAGCTTGGTTAATCGTAGGTACATACCTTTTATCCCTCCTTTACTTTGCACTTGTGAGTAGCGGTGACTGGGACTGGGAATTTAAGAAAAGCCCCAATACGGGTATCTGCTACGAGGTGAATGGCAGCTTCGTAATGTTTGGCTACCGCCAGTCCATGTCCCCGGTAGACGATTCGTACTGTGAGGAATCATGAAGATGAAACGGCTGCTTGAACTCATCAAAGAAAGCACAGACCTTGAAGACCTGAAGGCACGGGTGCAAATGGAAGAGAGTAAATCTTGATCTGGAGGGTGCGGTGAACATCATCCGAGTCTTTCCGCGCAGAACGTCCATGACACCAGTGGATGATATGGCCTTTGTCGGGAAGCCGCGCTTCTGGATGCCAAATGCAGATGAAGTCCACGTTTCTGTCACCTTCACATGGGACATTCCAGAGGGCCAATATCTCCAACAAGCCTGGGCGCAATACTACCCCGTAGTCAAGATCGGCGGTCCAGCCTTTGGTGATCGCGGCAACGGGTTCACCCCCGGTATGTACGTGAGAGAAGGGCTAACCTTTACTAGCCGAGGTTGCAACCGACGCTGCCCCTGGTGTTTCGTCCCTGAACGCGAAGGAAGGATATGTTGCTTGGAGATCACCCCTGGTAACGAGATTCTTGACAACAACTTTCTACAGACCGGCTATGAACACATGGATGCCGTGTTTACTATGCTCGATGGACAATCCCGGGCGGCGACATTCTCTGGCGGGCTGGATGCTCGGTTGGTCGATGACTGGGTAGCGGATCGGCTATCCCGGCTCCGTATCAGTGAATTGTTCCTGGCGGCTGACACGGCGGGAGCCTTGAGGCCACTCAGAAGAGCAGTAGACCGGCTGGGCTTTCTAGGGAAACCGAAGCTGCGTTGTTTCGTTCTGGTCGCCTTCGACGGCGAGACCATCCCACAGGCCACGGAACGCCTAGAGGCAGTCTACGCGATGGGCGCGATACCCTTCGCCATGCTCTGGCAGCCAAAGGATCGGTTCATCGACTACAGCTCTGAGTGGAAAGCCCTTCAACATACTTGGACAAGACCTGCGGCAATGGCGGCAATGCACGTTGACATTCATGGGTCTGGAGAGTAAGATGAGAGTAGATTATCCCGCTATGCCGAGCGGCCTTCGTGCGGCATCACGGGGGTCACTCACTAGGCTAGCGGGACTCTTTTTGTCCCGAAATGAAAGGGCATTCATGAAGATTTCGTTTTACCATGACAGGAAAGGAACGCACAACGACATATGCCACACCGAGAATTGGCAAAACCATACAGCACTTGTTTACCAAGCTCCCCAATGCAATACGGGTAAACCTATCAAATCAATTCGCATAGGCGACAGCCATATTCTGGCAGAGAACCCTATTGTGTGGACTCAGCCGGCGGAGAAGGTTCGGGTGCATCCGGAATTACACAGGCAAGCGTTCCATAGTACCTTGGGGACCGACGGCGAATCTTGGGACGTTTATGTGGAAGTTGATAAGCACGGGGGAGTTTGGCGTGAGCCACAGAGTAATCTCCCGGTTGTCCATCTTTACAAAGCCACCTACGAGGAAGCCTAGCCCGCCCGCCGAGTAGAGGCTGAGTGATGGAGGAGGAAAGAGATGGCAACGGGATTCATAGACAGGGAAGCGCCGGGTACCTGCGACAAGTACATGGTGACGGTGTACTACTCGGGCCCGAAGGTCTGGGACTTGGGAGGCAAGGCCACCGCACGATCAACCGAGGCCTGATAGCGGAGGTCATGGAGTGAGTTGGAAGGCCACAGCCTGGGTCAAAGGTGTTCGCGGGTTGCCAAGCTACGCAGCCCGGACCCTCCTGTACACCTTGGCCGACTACTACGACGATGAAAGGGGCTATGCGTGGCCTTCAATCCAAAGGCTCATTGATGATTGCGAGATGCCAGAACGGACGGTCAAGTGGGCTCTATCTCATCTCCGAGAACTCGGGTTCATCACCCGACTACAGAAAGGAAATCAGCACCAGCCTTCTCACTGGCAACTTAACCTCAATATTGCCCATGCCCAAAGCCGTGAAAGTGCAACGGGAGAAGGTGCAAATATTGCCCTATCAGGTGAAGGTGCAATATCCGACATGGTGAAGGTGCAAAAACCTGCAAGTGAAAGTGCAATCCCCGTAGGTACTAACCAACAGGAACCGACAATAGAACCTCCAGTACATATATGGCCAGAGTGGTACATGGCGCTTTATGCCATTAAGGGGTTCACGGTTGATTTGGAACACGCAAAAGGGTGGCTTGAAAGAAAAGGGATTCCCGAATCACGGGCTGAGGAAACAGCCTACGCATTGAAGGGTAAGTGGCCCCCTACTAAGAATGCAAGAGACCCATGGGCAACGTTCCAGCATTGGGTAGTGAGACCACCATTGGAGGGAAGGAATCATGGGAAAGCCGGAGGCTTTAACAACAGTGTTGAAAAATTTGTCGAACTTGACGCAAGGATCACCGAAGCCCATTCCAGAAGCGGCACAATGCCCGAAGTGTGAGCGGCTCCTGCCAAGTTACCCTGGCATAGAGGAGCTCTTGGAAGAGCGCGGACTTTCCAGAGAGAGGGCGGCAGCGGGGTTGTGCATTTGTGACATAGACGAACGTACTGAGAGCTCCCGGCAAATGGAGAGGGTGCGCCGTGCGGAGTTGCCCCATAACCGAGAGAAACACCGCACATTTGCCACCTGGGAGAACGAAAGGGATGAGTTTACCAAGGCAGTGTACTTTGCCGAGGGAGAGGGTCCCGCAGTCTTGGTGATGACCGGGGTAACCGGTAGCGGCAAGAGTCACCTCATAGAGGCCATTGGCCGGCACTGTCTCAGCCTTGGCCAATCGGTCAAGTATGTGACTGCGGAAGACCTACTCCGCAGAACTCGAGACGCTTTCGACGGGACGGACTTAGATGTCTTTGGTAACACCCTGGGGGAGTGCTACGTTGCTGAGGTGCTGCTCCTAGATGAGTTGGGCGCGGAGAATACGACACCCTGGGCTCAGACGCAGCTCTCGGCTCTTGTGGATGATCGTTATCGGAACGGCAAACGGCTTGTGGTGGCCACCAACCTTGGCCCAGAGGAGATGGCGGTCAAACTTGGGGAAAGGCTGGCCTCCCGGCTGTGGGATACTCAGACCGGGGACGTGGCTCACCTGATCCTGAAGGCAGAGGATTACCGGAAGAAAGGTGGATTGACCAATGGGTGAGACAACGGCGATAGATGGGAGTAGCCATGCCAACTAAGATATCTTGGACTGACGAGGTCTGGAATCCGGTAACTGGCTGTACTCCAGTGAGCCCTGCCTGCGATAACTGCTATGCTAGGGCCATGCACGGGCGGTTCCACAAGACGCCTTTCAGCGACGTGGTGACGCACCCTGATAGGCTGGAGATACCCTTGCATTGGAAGAAGCCCCGGCGCATCTTTCTTTGTTCTATGGGCGACCTGTTCCATCCGAGGGTGCCGTGGGAGTTCATTGACAAAGTATTCGGGGAGATGTGGCGCTGCGAACAACACACATTCCAGGTTCTGACAAAGCGACCAGGCCGGATGGCTCACTATGCAAACAAAATGCTCTCTCCCAGAAACTGGCCCTCCAACGTCTGGGCCGGGGTGAGCATCCCGAACGCCCAATACCTGCCCTGGCTGGACGTGCTGGCGCGTGTCCCGGCGCCCGTCCGGTTCATGTCCTATGAGCCAGCCCTTGGCCCCGTGGATTTGACGCCGTGGCTGCTTCATAAGGAACAATGCTGCGCTGCTCATGGACGGGTGGGAAGCGGAAGTTTAGTCACACGCCCGCTGATTCATTGGGTCATCGCTGGCGGCGAGAGCGGACCAAAGGCTAGGCCAATGAACATCGACTGGGTGCGCACCGCACGTGATGCTTGCCAAGATGCGGGGGTGCCTTTTTTCTACAAACAGGCTATAATAGATGGCAAGAGGATAGCGACACCTGAATTGGATGGGCGTCGCTGGACGGAGTTTCCAGATGCCATACAAAGACCCTAAGAAGAATCGCCAAGCAGCATTGGAGCGGAAGCATCGCTATCGCCAGCGGGAACATAACAAGAAGTACGGGCCTGGTGTTGGCGACATGCGCGGGAGACATGGCAACCATGCCAGTGGCCCAGGTACTCACAGGTGGAACGAAGGAATAACCCACCACAGAGACGGTTACTTGAAGGTGCAGGTGGGCGTTGCTCATCCCCTGGCAGACCCGAACGGGTACGCCTACCTTCACCACCTTGTTTGGTATGCGACTGGTGGGAGCCTGTACGGAGTAGTGCTTCACCACGTCAACGAGATCAAGACCGACAACCGGATTGAGAATCTAGCGCCGTTGCGCAGGCCCGAGCATAATCGTGAACATCCCCAAGAACGCAATGGTAAAGGGCAGTTCGCAGGTCGTGCCGCTGGTGCCATGATGGATGGCCGGGAGTGGAAGGAGTTTCCGGCGTGACCGTCTACGTTGATAAGCTACAGTCTCAGCCTTATGGGGGTGCGGTGTGCCACATGATCGCCGACACTCACGATGAGTTGATCGAAATGGCTGACCAGATCAATCTACGGCGCAAGTGGCTACAGTATCCTGGGGAAGCCCGTGAACACTTTGACGTCAGTCTGCGTAAACGTGCCCTGGCTCTCAAGCATGGAGCTGTCGAGATCGAATGGCGTGAGCTTGGGGAGAAGATGGGATTCAGACGTGAAACCCAGCCATGCTGAAAGACTTGTCCTTGAAAGGGTTCGAGAAGTCTAAGGAGGATGATATGACAGAGATAAAGACACCATACGATGACGATGCTCGTGGCGCTGCGATGCGTGGTGACTACACCAGGGCGAATGCATCCCGCAATATGGCGGAGGGCTACCGTGCTGCGCTGGCTAGGGACGTGGTGCCAGAAGCGGAGATTGAGGCAGTGCTAGAAAGTTTTGGGCTGCACAAGCCGGAATGGGAACAAGGTGTGTCGGCTATGACGGCTGCAATCCACGCCCTCCAACTCCCCAAGCCCACAGTGGAGGTCACCGCCTACGATAATGGCTATGATGCGGGCGTAGCGGCTACCAAGATGACGCGGGAACGGCTGGCTGAAACACTTGCACGGTGGGGGATCGACAACGGGTTCTGGTTTTCTCATGATCACCAGAAATCTCTAGCCGACGCCATCCTGGGAGGTGTGCCAACGGTGCATGGCGACTACACAATGTCTCCCTTTGGGTCACAGCCAGCCGATCCGGGGGTGAACGATGAACGTAGCTGATAAGAAGATGCTGGAAGGGGCCAAAGACCGCATCCACTACCTCTGGCATAGTAAAAGAGAAAGGCAAGCCAAGGATTTGGTTGATAGGGTCATCATCCTGGCCGAGTCTCTGGATGCGCGGGTTGAGGAGCTGGAGGGGCTGCTGACCAAGATTTACCCTGTGCTCAGAAGGTACAAACGCTTGAACACGGGTGGAAGTGATGATGCTGCGGTATTGGCAGAGCTTGCCCGTGCTGCCTTGGAGGTGAAGGATGGAGAATGAACGGTTGCTGACAGACGAAGAGATGCTTCCCTGCTACTACTTAATGGGCGATCATCCGTGGGGTACCACTGTTGCCCAGGTCCAAGACGCCAAGACCGCTGCGGCCATTCACGCCGAGTACAAGCCGCTAGTGGATGTAGCGGAACGCCTTGATGGGCACGTAGGGCATGCGAGTGAATGTCCCATAGTCCAGTACGATGAAGCAACCGACGAAGCATACCTTGACCCGAATATGTGCAACTGCATAGCCAAGGAGCTGTCGGACGCCCTACGCCTGCTTCAGAAGGAGGTACAGCATGACCATCAACCTGGCTGACCTGGCTGAGGCCATCCGGGAATCTGGCAGCGATGCCCTTGAGCCGCTCCACCCGATTGTGTGGGAGAAGTGCAGAGCGCGCACAAGGCCCATGCTGTATCTTGGTGATGGGCCTCCTACCGAGGAAGATCGTGAAGAAGAACGGCTCAATCAAGAACGCTTCCATAGAGAGCGGTGTCGTTGTAAGGGTACTCGCTACATCCTCCGCGATGCCTTCTGGGATGCTGCGCCCCAAGGTGCTCTGGCCGGAGCGTTAGGCAAGCGTGTTATGGAGATAATACAAAACGTAGACCTTAAGATGCGCCGAGCATGGCTGTTCGCACTGGATACCTGCCAGATGTTTGACAACCAGGCCGCTGTTGAAGCGGTGACCAAGGCAGTGAGGGAGATGAAGCCATGACCATGACGCCTGAGCGAAGGGGGATCTAATGGAATTGATTGTTTGTGACGGCGGATGTGGAAGTGTCTCGCCCGATCCCGAGACCAAGCTATACGTTGCGAATCATTGGACTATTCTGTGGGTTTCGTCACCAAATGGCGGGTCTGTGTCTCATCCAAGTAAGAGGCGATACATCCTGTGTGACGCTTGCTGGGAGCTAGTGAAGATGGCCGCGCCTATTATGAAAGGCGGTGAAAGGTGGTAGCCAATGAATCCTAATCAGATGCCGTGGTACGTAGCCTTGCTGGAGGGGGAGTGCCCGAACCCAGATTGGAAAGGGTGTGAGCAGTTTGCTGATTGTCCAGACTGCAAAGGCACTGGCCGGGTGCCGCTGCTGGATGTGAGGGAGCCGTGTGGCAAATGCCAAGGGACGGGCAGGCGGCTAGTTGGGCGAACGGGAACGCTTGCCGATGCAGTAATAAATAAGCCACTGTACGGCAAGTGTCCTCCTTGCCACGGCCTCGGCTGGACCCCGACGAAGGTGTTCGAGCGGTGGCTGGGGGCTGGCGTATCTGTCGGATTAGACCGAATCGACATTCTCTATTCAGGCAAGTGGCATGTCGCATTCCAGAAGGGAGATGCGTACTCTGGAGACACCGTAGTGGAAGCCCTACTCGCAGCCCTTGTAGATGCTATAACGCCACTCGCTGTGAACGCAGCGGAGGCCGAGGCGTGGGTGGAAGCAAACATACCCGCCGTGGTATAATAGTAGCTGAAGCCGTCTCTCACCGGCTCGTTGTGTGAGAGCGGCGAGTCGGGAAAGGGACGGTTTTGTTATGGAAATCAGAGAGTGCAGGGAGTGTGGCAAGCCTATCCCTCAGAAGCGATTAAATAGGTGGCCTGGTGTTCTAAGTTGTAGCGCTGACTGCACAGAGAGTTATATGAGGAGGAATCGCCGATCGCTCTCCCCGCACGAAGGACTGGGGTTAACTACTGGGGCGATTGGTGCTATTTCAGAATTAGTTGTGGCCGCAGAACTTTTGAGAAGGGGTTACGATGTGTTCCGCAATGTAGCACCAACAGGCAAGGTTGATTTGGTGGCAATGAAACAAGAGAAAGTGGTTAAGGTGCAAGTGCGAACGGGCCGCATCTCGCCCTCCACCGGAACGCTAAATTACCCAAAGCAAGGAATATCTGGTTGTGACGTGGTAGCCGTTGCTATGTGCGAGAATGTCCGCTACTTCACTCCGGACGACCTAGCAGTGACATCGCTAATTCTTGATGCCTAGCGCTACCCTGAGCGCGTTTTCAGGCTACCAGAGGCCCGTGGCCCTGCCGATGTATCCAAAGACTGCTGCAACGCTGGCGACCACGGATCCGATAACCAGTTTCACTAGCAGGCTCAGGGTTCCTTCTCCTCTAGAGATGCGTGTCTCGTGGTCTGTGGTGACAAGCCTAATGCCCTTGATGTCTCCCTTGATTTCATCGAGTGACTTCGCGACAGCTTCCTGCCCCGTCAAGACAGCAGCATGAATGGCACTTATTTGTACAGCTAGTGTGGCAACGGTTGCTTTGGGTGCCATCAGCTAAGATTCTCCCATAGTACCACAAGGGTACTTTCAAACCACTTACAAACCTCTTGCATAGCTACGGTCATACGGGTCATGGGTCTGCCTTTCTATAGCTCCAGCCAGTTCGAGCCGTGCTTCATAAAAACAAGGTGCTGTGTCGTGGTAGCTAGGTATGAAAACTTAGGTGCCGTATGCACCCACACTACACCGGTCATAGATTCCACTGCTTTTGCCGCGCTAGTGTCAATCCTGAACACCACTCCCTCGCCGTCATTCCCTGAGACATCCGTGTTCAAATCAACACGCTTCCAAGCGAACGGCTCTCCATTAGCCAAGTTGTTCCCGTTGCTGTGGTCTGTAGTGAACACGGCCAGTTTAGTCCCACCAGGCACAAAGGCACCACCGTTGTTGTACGTCCAGCCAGTGGACTCGTGGTGGAACAGGATCATCTCAAAGTTGGTTTCATTGGCCCCCGCCTCACCGACAATCTGGAGACCTGTCACAGTGAAGTTCTGGTTGGCGAAGTCCTCATACTTGCTCCACCCATAGTTGAATGAGCAGTTGAAGTTACCGCCTCCACTTGAACTCAGCGTGAAGGTGATTGTGCCAAGCCACTTTTTGACGGTCTCAAAGTATGCGCTGGCCCCAAAACCTGCGGTCGTGGCATCGGAGACTACAACTTCTGAGTCTGCGCCATTCTCATTCCCTTCGTCATCTATACTCGCCCCAGTAACCGTGATGACAAGATCACCACTCGTCTTGGCCCCGTTACCCTCCCCGACGACAGAGGCGTGGGCAGCGTAAGAAACGTTAGCTGATCCATGCGTTACGGTCGTACCTGCTTGTGTCAGGTCAGCCTGGTTGACATCCCAGTCATAATACCCGCCACCTGCATACCTGGTTGCCGCACCAGCACCCGAAGGAGAAGCGAAGGAAATCTCCGATCGGTCTACCTGATGCTTGAGGAAGATGTTCCCGACACCGTTCCGTATACGGACGTTCCGGGCAGCATCGGCAGAAAGCAGGTAGAGTATCTCACCACTCTCGCCTCCGTTAATGGTGTCTAGATCGTCATTGGCCGCTGCGCCTTCCGTGTCCACCCGGACGTGCCCCTGACGTATAGTTATCGCCCCACTAGAAATCGTGTAGGTCTCCGCGCTGTTGAAGGCAAAAGAGCGCACATCGGTCAGCCCACCGCCTATGGCAAGCCTGCCATCTTCCTTCATGTGGAAATCTGGATGACCTGGTAGGATTAGTGTGCTCATTAGACAAGGTAGCCATATAAATCAATCGCCCACACTTCCACGGTGGCGTCGGAAGCCGTCTCGATGATTATCGAGAACACATCTGCCGCTGCCTGAGTGACCAGTTCAGCGGTGTCGGGTTCATCCTTCTGAAAGGTGTTAGCCGCTGCCACCGTGTAGGTCTGCGTATTCAGGAAATCATCAAAGGTTGCAGAGTTCCCTCCGAAGCTAGCCACAGCCTGAACCCCCTTACCTCCGGAGGTGAAGGCCGTTACCCGGATAACAACGTGCATGGGGATCATGGTCTTGCCCGTAGGGACCGTGAAAAGCGTTGTCGCCCCCGTGGCAGTGGCATCAATCCCCGTTATAGTTACAAGTCGGGTAATGGCGTTCTCTCTAAGCTCTCCAGGCATATCCCTCTCCTAGTTCCAGACTATGTTCCCCTCGTACACCATGACCTGGCCCTCGTAGGTTACAAGGTCGTCGGGCGGTACGTTAACCTGCTCATTCCCACTCTCGTCCGAGTACCGCATCTTGTCCTCCTCAATCCAAAGATACCCAGGTTTGAGGTAGGTGATCGTTAACAGGACCGCCTTGGCGGGCGTATCTCTGTAGTCATATGGTATCCTGACACGGTTCTGACCCGCATCCCCACCATCGCTACCATCGTCCTTCCAAAGAACCATCATGGCGTTGCCGGATTGAAAGGTGTCGAGGTTGACGACCTCTTGAACAGGTGCGGTAATATCAGCGCTATCAACCACATCCTCCGCCGTCCAAACCGCCACGTTGTCCCATGCCGCAAACGCAGATGTTAGTTCTATTGCATTGAACGTCGCTGGGTTTGTGGGGGCTACTGCGTCCCCGACTCGTTCGCAATATACATTGGACCTGAACACTGTGGCCGCTACGTTGTTTGTCGTCTTACATACAAAGGTCAGTTTGGCGGATAGGATCGTAGCCTTTTGGGGAACGGTTATATTGAGGAACCGGTAAAAGGCATGGAAAAAAGACTCCCCAGCATCAGAGCCGTTCCGTCCTGTAATCGTGAAATCTACGTTTGTGACATTAAGGGTGTCACAGGTCGCAGGGTCATCACAGGCCGCATACCCATCATCCACACTAGCCGCAACTCGCGACGTGACCGTGGCGGAGGAGTCCCCGTACCTGTCTGGCCCCGAAGGTATCCGCAGCCGGCGCCGCGCAAAGAGGTTGTCCACTATGGAGTGCGGCACAACGGATGTCCGTGTGGTCTGCTGTCGAAGCAAATCTAGTACCTGATCCTCAAGCCTCTTGATGGTGGCATCCTGTTGAGTAAGCCTATTCTCAACTTGCCTAGAAAGGGCTTCTGTGGATCGTGGCTGCATTATCCTAGCTCACGCTCGTTCTCACGACGCAGTTCCTCTTCCCTTTCAGTTTGGAGCCTTTCCCGCATCCGCTGGACCCCTGGCGGAACGATTTCACGAAGCCCGGCTTCTCTTGCTCCAAACGGAGGCGTCTCCGCGAATATCCCCCGGCTTATTCGTTCCAATTCTTCTGGCGTTGCCCCTCTGGCCTCTGCTACCGCGGCCTCTATTCGGGCATCGAGTTCTTGGTCTGCTTCGAGCATCAACTGCACAAGCTCTGGTGTCTCAATAGGGACTGCTTCATCAAGCCCCTCGAATCCTCCCTGCCTTGCATCGCCAAGGGCAAGGTTGATCGCCCATTGCCCTCCACCAACCACCCTCTCAATATGCCAGACGTTACCCAAACTGTTCTCACTCTGTCGGGAGTCGGTCATCTTGATGTAGTCGTGGGCCTCCTGCCCGCAGTTGAGCGGAGCGGACCCCGAGCCTGTCTGTTTCCTTAACTGGTACTTATGAAGTAATGCCTTGGCAAACGCCACACAGTCGGCATTACTGGTCGCGGCTATTATATGGTGTTCGCGGAACTCCATGTCGGTCAAATTGCTGTGGTCTGTGTCTTCGGCAGAACCCGTAAAGCTGTCGTCATCATCAGGAGGGTTGGTCGCCACTATAAAGTTAGGTACAAGCAGCCTCTTCTGGATTGCCTTGGCGAATATTGTGTGTGCACCCTCAAAATCGAACTCATACGTGTAGTCATGTTCCCTCGCAGTCCATACAACGGAGTTATCGGCCACTGTGTTGCCCTCACCCGTGGGCCACGTGGGTTCCGAGCCTGCCGAGGTACCCGCCGTGGTGCATTGGAACGTCTCGTTGCCCGTTGGACCCGCTGTAGGCCGCACATAGTCGTTTACCGCATAAGCTGTGCTTGCCTCCCATGGCAAACTGTCGGAATCCGGAACGAAGAAGTGTACCGCTCCGTCAGCCTCGGCCCGCATGACGCACTTGGTATAAACAAGCAGGTCTTGTATGGCCGCTAAACGGGAGTAGTTGAGCCCCGGTATCACGAACTGGTCTGCGGGCTTGAAAGAATCTATCAGGGAGTCCTCGCTATCGAAGGTGGCGGTGTAGGCGACACAGTGGGTATATGGAGCAAGCGTGGCCCCTACAAGAGCAGTCAGCAGGTCTTTGACCGTGTTGGTGTCCCCTGAGTCCTGCTCGTAGATTGCAGAGGCCCCATCGTGACCCATCAGGTTGGGGATGCCCACGCAGTTGATCTTGAAAGTAAGCACGCCGGGAGACGAGTGGTAAACCATTCCAGGCTCAGTGATCCACATGGGTGCCGCTGCGGAATACTGGTCGCCTGTAGTGGTGGTCATACCATATGATATGACAATCTTGTACCCCTTGAAATCGGATGTCCCGAAGAATAGGTCAGAGTTGTTCAGCACGATCTCGGCTTGTTGGTTGTAGGGGGACTCAAGATGCCGTATTGTACGTATCCTATCTTGCTCGTAGGTCTGAGTTGCACCACCCGCTGATGCCGGGGCTGTCAGGGCAACCTTATAGAGCGCGGCAATGCTGTCTGCCTTCTGCGCTACAAGGAATGCGGCATCCTGGGTCCGCATTAGGTCACCGTCAGGATGACGTTGCTTACGCTGCTGCCACCCGCTGAATAGACACCCGTGGTGGTGGTGATGGTCTCGGACTCAAGGGTCATTATCAGGCGTCGGAGTATCTCGGCCTTCTTGTCGTCGGTAACCGCTGCGTCTACGTCGATGTTGATACCGTAGTCGGTGGAGCTTATCGTGCCCACGTCGATCTGAGTATTGTAAACCCGCGACCCAGCCGCATAAGCCGTGGTGCTTGTGATGACAACGGTTTCAGCCTCCATAACCTGAAGTACGCGCCGGACTATCTCCATCGGCTTACCAGAAGCAAGGTTGGAGACATCCATTCTCACCCTTATCGCAAAGTCAGTTGCCATCTAAGCACCTCATCTACTGGGATAATCTCTACGTTGGTTGGGTGGCAAACCCAAGTTGAGTTGCTGAATAATACGAGCCATCTTCCTCTCGCCCCAACGGCGGAACTCACCTGTCCGGTCAACGGTCGCAAGCTCCGTAGCCGCCTTCTGCATGTAGCCAGCCGCTTCGCCAAGAGATGTATTGGCCCCGGCCAACTGCCCATTACCCAGCGCAACGTATGTGTTCGATACAGGGTTGGACCCCGCCGCTGAGTTCAAGTAACCCCTGGCCAAATCCAATCTTGCCCTTGATGCCCCCAATGCCTGTGCCGCCAGGTTGCCAAGCGTAACAGATGGGGCACCGCCCACGTTCACCTTGTTGGCCAGCCCTTTGGCCTCATCTATCATGGCCGTGGCCTGGTCAATGCCCAGACCCATGTTGTCGATTTCACTTACCGCATCCGCTATGGAGGTTGCCACCTTGGATGCCTCTATCCGCCCATCGCTCAAGTCGGTGAGTTGCCTGATTACCTTTGATGCCACAAGGCCCAACGCCGTAGCAGAGGAAGCCACGCTTGTTATCGCGGAGTTGGCCTCTCGGAGCAGCAACGCACCCTTGCTGATAGCCGCCCTGCCGGCTGTGAACTCCACCACCTGCCTCTCAAGGCTCCGGGAAAGGGTTGACGAAACAAATGTGATAACGTCGGTGTTTGCTATGGCGTTCTGCAAAGGTGGGTAGAAAGTGATATCGCCCTCGTTGGAAGCAAGCGTAGTAGGCTCGGTAAGCCTGTAAAGACCCCTGAGACCCGCTATGGTGAACTCGGAATCCTCCACCAATACATCTGAAGTTCCCATGGTATCAATGTGGATTGTGGATAGCCCAGCGGCATATCCAGCAACCAGATCCACCGCCCCCACTAGGTCGGTGAGTTGGTTTACCTGGTGCTTCCGGTTGAACCACACGTTTACTTCGATGTTTGCATTGGCGGTACCGGAGTCAGGGATGCCCGACCGGTAGTCCACCGTGAGCACATTGTTCTCAACTTCGAAGCTCCGATATTTAGGAGGGTGTTCCCCTATGGGATATTCAACTTGTTTGGCACCGTTATCGCTTCCCACGAAGTCCTCAACACCCCCAACGTATAGCTGGGTGTTTTTCCAACAGTCCTGGTTGAACATCTTGTAATTCTCGCCCGAATCCATGATGTCAGCGGAGAGGACAAGCACAGATGTGGATGTGAACGCTGTGACGATCGCGTATGTCCGGTCATCAGGGTTGTAGATGACTTTATTGACATCCGTGGCCAGGAACTGCGACTTGTCGGTATCTGTTAATGAGCCTGATGTGCCAGCCGTGTCGGCACCGGTACGAGACTCGAACTCCATGGTGTCCATGGTTAAATGGGGCGAATACTCGCTGACCTCTCGGAGTGCATCCTCCATTTGGATAACGAGCTCCGCAGCGGTCCAGAGAATATTCCCGGAATCCTGCAATTCTTGCTCTGTCTCGTCTATAAGAAGAGCGGATGCTTTGGGCATTACTTCCTCTTGTGACTGCCTGCGTTGGCGGCGTTGGCACTCTTCTGGGCCTGCGCCTTGGTAGTAGAGTGGCCCTTCACCTTGCCGGTGTCCTTGTTCACTATGTCGTAGTGGTTAAGGTGTTTTCTTGTTACGAAAGGCATTACCGTAGCCCTCTCATCCGGTTTATCGGCGGCAGGTCGTTCAGGGCCTCCCGCTGAAGAATGCATATCTTCCGCTCATCTTGATCTGATAGCAACCGTTTGGTGAAGTACAGCCCACAGGCACTTCCAGCAACCCATCCAGAAGTTGTGCGAAGTGCATTGGTAGACACTCTATAGAAGTTGCCAGCAGGTGTTGCGCCATTCACCATACTCACAAACCCAGCATCGTCGGCTAAAGTCGAGTTGTCTCTTCGCATTCCATCTATATAGATTTTGAGGTTGACAGCATCAGTGCCGCCGTCATAGGTACCCCCAATAGCATACACACGGTCAAGGTTAAGACCAGTAGCCCATCTTCTACTAAGCAAGGCATTGTTCGTTTCATCATATATATCAAATACGATAACTGGGTCTCCACCAGCAGAGAGCCGGAACTCCCTATCCTCTGATCCTGTTTGCTCAGTCCACTTGCAGAATACTGGGAGTAATTTCCCCGCACCTATCCGAGCCATCCCGCCTATTGAAAACGCATTCCCCGCAGTGGTTGTGAAAAAAGCAACATCGGGTGTAGTCACATACTCTAACGCCACTCCAAAGTCGCCAGGAAGAAAGGCGATATCTCCTCGCCCCTCATACCGAGTAGATGCAGACCACAGGGGACGTGCAGTGGGGGTATAAGTAAAGATTAATCCATCACCCGCTCCAGAACCCACCGATGTCACTGTAGTCCTAGCGGGGTTTTCAAATCTAGCATCACCCGCTGGGACGATACAGTAGTCAACACCACCCTGGCCCAGGATGTCGCCTATCTCCATGTAGTAGTCAACTGCGTAGGGCATCCCCTACTCCTTGGGCAGCGTCTTCGGGTCGGGATTCACGTTCACGTCGAGGTATGCCTCGATTTTCTTAGCCTCCGTGATAAGTTCAGCCACCGTGCCTGTTGGTTTGGCAGCCTTCGCCTCAAGGTAAGCCCACTGGCGAAGGATAATAACCGTGTCCATAATTCGCTCCTATTCGTCTGGGTAGATTTCAAGACGCACGTAGGGTTTGCTCCCCGCTGCGTAGGTGGGTGTCCCAGAGGCAATCCCCTGTGCCCACATCCAGCCCCATTTCGACCCCTCTTCAAAGGGCGGTACCTTGTACGTCTTGCCGATATTCAAGAGGTCGGAGGTCTGGTTATCTGTGTGATCTGCGAACACTGTTAACTGGAGACGTATGATGTGGTACCTTGCCTCCACGTCAGTTAGTACGAACGCAGCATCCGCGGCCGCACCAGCGAACCGGCCACTGCACAGTTCCACGTCCAACTGGTTCCCCTGGTCTGCGGTGTCGAGCACACTAGCACTCTGAAGGGTGCCCGAGATCGGAACCAGGAACTGAAACACAATCCCTGTCGCATCCCCATCATCCAAGGCGGCGTCCTGTGCAGGCACCTGTACCCATGGCGTCTGGAAGATCGGCCGTGGTTTGATAGCCACAACATGGGCGATCCGAACCAACCATCCTAGCATAATGCGCCCTCCTTACAGGTCCACGACTTCAAACGTATAGTCGCAGAATAGCGAGGTATCCGTGGAGGTCTGAATTGAGAAGTTAAACCCAGGCGGTATCCAGAACCCTCCGTCGAACCACCGGCCAGCCCTGAACGCGAAGATGGACGCGGAGGTTACTATGTCGGCTGTCGTCTGGGTACCCAACACCGCCACGGCTACGGGTGTGGCAGGCAGTGTTGCGGCCAGGAACATCTTGATGCCCTTGGGGTCGCCGGTAACGCCTGTCTTGGCATTCCGTGTGGTTGTTACCTTCGTGCCCGTTACGGCTGTATTCGACCACCCGCCAAGCGCGGCAAAAACCGCAAGGGCATTATCCGGTTTCACCAGGCTCCCACAGCCTGCGTACCACATCTTTACCCTTCGCCCACTTTTTGTCGGGTTGGCAATGGTGAGTACAGGGGTGGTACCGGACAACCCGGACCGTGTAACCACGGTAGTTTGGTTGGCCACGTGGTACACACTACCGCGTTCAACGGCCTCCTCGTAGGGGGTGCCGCCTTGCTTGACCAGCAACCCCCCATCGCGGGTGAAGATACCTTTGAAGGTTAATGTAGTAGTCATCTTTCTCCCTCCTTATCCGAGGTCAACCACTTCGAAGATGTAGTCACAGAACAGCGTCGATACGGTGGACGTTTGGATGGAGAAGTTGAATCCCGGTGGCACCCAGAGGGAGCCATTGAACCACCGACCTACGGCGAACCCCGTGATGGCCACGGTGATGGCCGCAGACGACTGTGCGCCTAGTTGCGCCACAGCCACAGGGGCAGTCGGAAGGGTCGCCACTGCAAGGGTCGCAATACCTGGGGCATCCCCGTTGTCGCCTGTCTTGGCGTTCCGGATGGTGGCCGGCGTAGTCTCCGTTACTGCCGTGGCGTCGTAGCCTCCGAGGGCAGCCCACACCTCAGCAGCCGCAGTAGCCGACACAAGGCTGGCACAGCCCGCGTACCAGATTTTCACGACCTTTTTGCTGGTGACCCGGTTGGCAATGGTCAACGCCGGCGTGGTGACCGAAAGCCCCGCCTGCGTGGCCACTGTGGTCTGGTTGGCCACCATATACACGTTCCCCCGCTCCACTGCTTCCTCGTAGGCACTACCATTCTGCTTTACCAGCAGTCCCCCGTCCTCGGCAAAACTTCCACTAAGTATTCCCATGATCTTCTCCTTTTACAGCTTGCTTAATTCAAGCGCGTCTTCGGTTGTGGTGTCACTACCCACCTTCAAGTGACCGGAAATTTCCTTTAGTGTTCTTAATATTTCACACTGGACATCAGCGGCAGCGGCGGACTCGGCAAGAATGGCCGCTGTATCGGCATCGCTTAGGCCCTTAATCCCCTTCAGCACACTCTCTACGCTCATTACTGTGTCCCTTCGTACCGGATCATCAAGGTTACCCGTTTGCCACCGGCAGGGATAAACCGGAAGTTATCTATTTCGGTTGTCCCCCAGATGATGAACTCCGCACCCGTGTATTCAATGGTGCTGCCATCATTGCCATCTTGCGTGGCGGTCTTGCCGGGAATAGAGTTCCAGCGCAGAGGTCCTTCCTCTACCGTCACTACACCCCTGATAACCACGGCATCATCAAGACCAAGGGAACTGCTAGGGTCAATACCCTCCGCAGTGTAAATCGAAGTAGCTGACACTCTTTCGCTGCCCAGGCTTACGTATCTTGCTCCTACCATCACCTACCTCCAATAAAATGAGGCCACACAATCTACATGGCCCCACCTTTGACTTGCGTTCACAGACCTGCTCACACACACGTGAGGCCAGCGGACTATATTCAGTTTTCCGGATCGGTTACTCCAGCAACACCTCAATGAACCCGTAGGTCGCGGCTCCACCCGTGGCGTCGGCTCCGATCTCCAGTACCCGGCCAATCTTGCCGCTGTCTTCACCTGTAGCCCCGACTGCTTCGTCGTAGTTCATCGCTGCCACGGCGCCTTCATCGTCCTCGGATGATCTGACTTCCTGGCCCATAATTATGGTGCCGTCCACAAGAACGCAGGCTGGGCCTTTCGTCTGGAGCCAGAAGTAGTAGAGGGTTGTTACCGCAATCACCGTGACACCCACCGGCACAGCAGTGGTGCTGGTATCTGGTACGATGATGACGCTCTTGTACTTGTTATGAGTGACGGTGATGGCAGATCCCGCTGCATTGACTATCCGAATAGGGTCAAGAAGCGTCAATACCCCGGCCTGCCCACCGATGATGGCGGGATGGCTCTTGACCTTATATATATGCCCCTCGCCTGTGCCGTCGTAGTAAAAGGCATGGCCATCCTGCAACTCGTTCGCAGCAAGGTCATCCGTGGTAACGGTATTCGGGGTAAACGTCATCTGGGTATCCCCGATGGCCTGCGCCACGGTGCCGGTCTCTGCAATGTGGCCTGCCAACGGGATAACCGCTTGACAGACAGCACCGATCTCAACGGTCCCGGCACCCATCTGCGCGTACCGGTATGTCTCTTCCCCGTAGACCAACTTAGTCCCAAGGGGAAACACCTGCGACACGCTTTGTGTATAGATGTCGATTCTGGATGGAAAACTAGCGATTTCACGCCATGCAAAGCCACTAGGTGGAATCTCCACCTCCATGCCCTCATCGGTGTGGAACCGCCCGCCCCTGAAGAAGTGTGTTAAATTCCGATCTACCATTGCGTATTCTCCTCTGGTTTGCCGTGTCCATACGGTTGCCAGGATTACTCAAGTTGTGCGTAGACTTGGCCGAAGGTGGCAGCCGCCCCGCCAGCATCGGCACCGATCTGTTGAACCCAACCCACAGGGCCAGAGTCGGGCTCGGTAGCCGTGTCAGCGTTGAACTCCTGCACCGCCCCATCATCCTCGGTGGACGGTACGCAGGGATGCCCCATGACCACTGCCACCCCACCGCTATCAATGAGCGCACAGGTCGGCCCCTTCGTGAGTATCCAGAAGTAAGTCCCTGCGGGGACTGCGTTCACCGTCCAGCCCACCGGCTTGGCAGTCGGTATTGCCGGGTGGATAATCACCCCATAGAACTGGTTGTGGGTCACGGTGATGGCAGTTGTCGCCCCGTTCACCAAACGGATGGGGTCTACCAGGGTCAGCACACCCGCAACCCCGCCAAGGATGGCAGGATGGCTGAGTATCCTGTGCTGGTACCCCTCGCCTGTGCTATCGTAGAAGAATGCCTCCCCGTCCTGTAGTTCATTCGCAGCCAGGTCGTCGGTGGACAAGGTATTGGGCGTGAAGGTTATCGTGGTGTCACCCACCGCCTGTGCCACAGTCCCGGTCTCGGCGATGTGACCCGCAAGGGGTACAACGGCCTGGCACAAGGCCGACACTTCGATGGCCGTGTCACTCTTACACCGGGCATAGCGAAAGACCTGCTCCCCGTATGTCAGCTTGGTACCCAACGGGAACTCCTGGAAAGAACTCTCCAAGAACGGGTCAATCACCGCAGGGAGGGCTCGGTTTACAGCCCTCCAATCAAAGCCACTGGGCGGAATGTCAATCAGCATCCCTTCACGGGTGCCGAATTTACCACCCCTGAAAAAGTCGTTTAAGTTTCTATCTACCATTGTGTATTCTCCTCTGGTTTGCCGTGTTCATACGGTTGCCAGGTATTATTCCAACTGGGCATGGACCTGCCCGTAGGTCGCGGCTCCACCGGTGGCATCGGCACCGATCTGCTTTATCCAGCCGATCTGTCCGTAGTCAGCCTCAGTGGCCCTAGCGGGCTCGTACTTCTGTACCGCACCGTCATCCTCGTGAGAAGGCGTACAGGGCTGCCCTATCTTCACTGCTTGCGCGGTGCTGTCAATGAGGCAGGCCCCAGGCCCCTTGGTCAACAGCCAGAAGTAGTAGGCAGCGGTAACTGCGCCTGTTGTCCATCCCACAGGGACAGCCGTTATCGGACCGGGCGTGATGATGACCGCACGGAACTTGTTGTGGATGACCGTGCCCGTGGAACCGGCGACGGTTGCCAACCTGAATGGGTCTATAAGAGTTAGGTTCCCAGCGACTGCACCCGTAATGGCAGGGTGGCTGAGTATCCGCATCTTCTGAGCTTCGCCCGTGCTGTCATAGACGTAGAAGTACCCGTCCTGCAATTCGTTGGCCGTGAGATCGTCTGTGGTTACTGTGTTGGGCGTGAAAGAGACAACGGTGTCGCCTATGGCGTTGATGCCAAGGGCTTCAGCGATGTGCCCCGCCAACGGTACGACTGCTTGACACAGTGCCCCAACCTCAATGGCTATCCCCGCCAGTGCGTAGCGGAACACTTGCTCCCCATAGACCAGTTTCGTTCCCAAAGGGAACTCCTGCGTGGTGCTTTCCCCAAACGGATCAATCACCGCAGGAAAGCTCTGTATGGAACGCCAGTCGAACCCGCTAGGGGGGATGTAGACTTCCATCCCCTCTCGCGTCACGTACTTGGCGGACCGGAACGTTTCGTTCAGATTCCTGTCTACCATTTAATCCTCCTCTGGTTGTCCGTGTTCATACGGTTGCCAGGAAACTAGCGGTTGCTCATCACTCGGTGACGGGCGTGTTGGTGATGTCGTAGATGCGGCCCACAGACAGGGTGGAACCGGCAATCTGGTTGCTGTAGTTCACCACCCGAAGACCAGCTGCGTCGTAGTTCTGCAAGGTCGGGAAGAACTCAGGCCGGAAGAACTGGCCGTTGGCATGAGTATCCCCACCAAAGGTCATGATTACACCGGGGTCGTTGGCCGAGAATGCGGGCCTGCCCATCTTGATGAAGAAAATCGAGAACATCTCCGTTCCGGAAGAATGTTTGGCTCGTACATTGGAACCCGCACCCGTGTTGGCCTGTTCGGGCACCAGGTAGTCGGTGGGGATGATGGGTATGCCATCCCATGACGGCATGCGAATCCCCGCCTGGTTGGGAGTCCACATAAAGGTGCCGTACAGGCTGGAGGGGGTGTGCCCTGCCTCTTGGAAGAATGCGCTGAACTGGTCAAGTATCGGGAATGGCATCCGTATGAAGTCCACCCCATGCCGCATATACGACCTGACCTTCCGCATGTTCGCCAGAGACAACGGCCCCTCACCCTCGTCAATGTCCCCATCGGTGCCGGTGTTGTCCACAGCCCAGTGGTGATGCCCGGTGATCTGCAAGGAGTTATAGTCGGTGTCGTCGTAAACGTGAGCGTCTTCCAACGTCTCCCAGATACCCGTCCGAAGCTCCAACATTTGCTGCGCGGCGTAGTCGTTGAAGGTGTTGTACACGTCGCGGACGAACTTGTTGAGAGGGGTCTGATCGTAGAATATCTTGAGTTCAGACTCCAACTGCGTATAGTCCACGTTGTCCATCCACACCAGTTCGGCCCCAATGTCCACACGGGTTGCCGTGCGCCGGGTGAGAGACCGGTTCCATTTGATGCTCTGGCCCTTTGCCTGTCTTACCGGCAGCATCTCCAGAACCCCACCTCGTTTGGGGGACTCGTCTACCACACCGCCAATCAGATCGGATTCGGTGAGTAGTTTTACCTGTGCTAGATTCTTCCAGTGTCCACCTGAGTCAGCCATTGCTGTTCTCCTTACATCGTCTTAGATTTGTCTTGGCTGGGACTCGCCATTGCTTGCTCCAGCAACTTCTTGGCATTGTCCAAGGCTGTCTTGGGGGCCTGTGTAGTGGCTCCGCTACCCGTTCCAGGGTCCGGGGTTATCGTTGCCACTGATGCGGCCTCTGGTGTATGTAGCTGCAACGCGAGTTCCTTCATTGCCTCTTCCGTGCCGTCTGTAAACTTGAGAAGAGTCGTGGCGTCCACCTTCGACTCGGCTGCGATCTTGGTCGCGTTTATCACGCTGGCTGCGGCTGTGACGGTCTTTTCCCGTTCGTCCAGGGCCTCACGCTCGACGGCATTGGTCTCCTGTAGCTGCTGTGCCTCTCGCCTGAGACGCATGGCCTTGAACCCGTCAGGGTCATCCTTGAATTTCTCGTCTTCGACTGTGTTTTGTGTCTTCCGCAAGGCGGCTTCACGTTCGTTTAGAGACTTGGTTGCGACCACATTGGCCTTTCGTGTTTCCTCTAAAGTTTTGAAGTCCCGGCCTGCTCCGGCTAGGGCATCGCTGGTGCCCTTCTTGACTGCCGCATCCATCTGTTCCTGGGTGAATGTTGCTGGTTGCTTTTCTTCTGAAGTTTCCGGTGAGGGTGAAGTCACCGTTCCGTCCGTCTGAGTAGCTTGTTCCACCATATGGTTTTGTTTACCTCCGCTTAAAATTGGATAAAAAAAAGAGGCGGCTGACTATTTCTAGTCAAATCGCCTCGGTTTTCCGTCAGCGTCTATGCTACTGGCCCAGCACCCTCTACTCAGGCATAAGCCCTTTCAAAACCTCGCGTCGGGGATGCATCCCCGTGCTGGCCTTACCCCATCTCCACCAGTAGCTATTCAGTTGTAAAAGTGCTAGAGCTTTACGCTCTTGGGGTCTGTGCTCTCCAGAGGGGGCAAGTAGGCAAACGTAAAGTTCATAGAAAAAATGTGCTTCGCTAGTCTCGCCCACATACAGGCGGGATGTCGGCCTCAGCCATCTCATCTAGCCATATGCCCTTCGCTACATTCATAACTTTTTCTTCTCTATTCCTCGCTCTATCCGGTCTGGCTGCCCGTCGTGCATCACTATGACTACTTCGCCGTAGGGCAACTCACGTAGTTCAAGGATTAGATTATGCTCCTTGGGAGAAAGCATATACTCCTTCAAATCCTGTGTCAAGTGGCCGTTCTTCATCGCAAGGCCAACCTTCTGCCAAGACCACCACGGGTTGGCCGATCTGTTGGTCCCTCTTCGGCGCGTGCCTTCCATGGCGTCCAGCCAAACACCTTCACACCCTCGGCATCGAAACTGGGGTGTTCTCCCCGGTAGGCGTAGCGTGCCGTCGTGTCAGCCGCGCCGTCAGATAGCCTCAGAGTTATATACTTGGTATTGAAGGCTCTCTCAAAACCTGCGGATGGTATCAAGCTGAAGTCTCGGGCTTCCCATCCCTGAGTATCCCTACCCCACTTGAAGAGTGCCGGATTGTCGCGCAGAATCCTGTCATCCGCATACCAAACTTCCCACCCTTTAGGCTTGCCCTCAAAGAGTACCGTATAGTAGCGCACATAGCCTCTGACGGCATCCTTTGGCACAAAGTTCGCATGAGCCTCAAAGCGGAGACGGTCATCAAAGAAGCCACGGTTAGCACGGAAAAGGGCATTGCGTAGCTGCCTGCGCTTGGTTTCCTTTGCCGCTCCAGTGAGAAGCCTCACTGCCTCTGGAATCTCTTGGTAGTATCGCTTGATCTGCGGCTCCCACTTGTCGTAAAGATTGTCGTATTCTACGTCGGGTATCTTGGAGAAGTCCACGGCGCTGTTACCCAGGATTTCCCCATTGAGCCAGATATCGTTGTAATAACCCTGGTTCTCCTGGAGCCAGCGTTCACGCCGGAAGCCGCGACCGGGAAGTTCGTAAAGATCCACATGGTCCTCAATCTGTTCTTGTGGTATGCCAAGTATCAGCCCATCCCGGCGTCGCCGCTCTTTCCGGTACTTCCCATTCGTTTCAAGGAATCTCTCGCGGACATCTCCGTCCGTGGTTAATTCATCGTAGGCAGCGTCCTTATCTCTGTTCTCAACGGTGATGCGCCATATGTTTACCTGGGCATCCACGCTTCTGTCGCCTGCAACCTCTTCAATGGACTGCAACCCCCCATCCTCATCCTCAAGGCGCCGCTCAACTCGCATATCAACGTAGCCAGTCTCATCCCGCGCTTGCCACAGCATAGTTTCGGCACTGTTGGGTGCAAACTTGAGAGACAAGTTCTTATATTCAACGTGGGCTTCCACCAACACGGCGGGCATATCAGTATCCCACCCGAAAGCCTCTAACCTACTCTGGCCTTCATACCATTCTGAATTAGCCAGCTTAAAAGCCTTCCGAGCTTCCAGGTCTTCCGAATCTATATCCTCAAACTCGGCAGTTGTCTCACGCCATTTGACCTCAATGCGCCAGATTGGGACACGTTCCTCATCCACGGGTTCCAGGCCAGATTGCTCAATGCGGAAGTCCTCATAGCCAGTCTTGTCATCCACCCGCCGAAGCATAACCTCTGCGCTATTTGGAGAGAACTCTTCCAAGAGTCGGCCAAACTTCACATGCGCCTCTACAATTTCAGGACTGGCATCTTTATCCCAGACGTAGACTTCGATCCTGCGTTGGTCATCCGCCCACTCAGGGTTGGCAAGCCGGAAGGATTTACGGGCCTCCCTATCCTCTGAGTCTATGACATCAAAGACAGAATTTGTGTCCCTCCACTTGATCTGAGTCTCCAAGTACCACTTGGTATCCTCGATTTCGTCGTACCCACGCCACTCCCGGTATGTATCGTCGTTGAGTAGAAGAAGTTGGGTCTCCCAGCTATTCCAAGCACGGCCCTCAGCCAATGAAATCACATATTCAAAATGGGTGTCCAGTGACGATTCAGGGGGGAGGATAAGGCTGGGAATTGCCCTGTCTATAATGCCCAAGCTCTTTTTCATCCTTTGGAGTTCGTCATAGGCTTCTCTGGTGTAGATCTGTGCCTGCCCCCAGAGTGCAAGGCGGGCATTGTCCACCGGGTTCTCCTTGAGCCAATTCTCTCGCGGGTCCGTCTTTAACTCTGGGATCGTGTCCAGCATCTCTGCCTGAGTCTCTTCGTCAGCGGCATGGAACTCCCTTAGCAATTCCAGTTGCACCTTGGTCAGGTTCCCAAGAGAAGCCCTTGGGTGGTCGCTTATCCACTGCTTCAGTTCCTCGGGGTCGGTTATTTCCTGCTGTCGCTGCCACTGGCTGTGATAGTCCTCAAATGTAGTCCCCTTGGACGGATCACCGTTGATCTGGTATATGGCCACGTTGGGGAATGACAACTGCTCGGTTTCGCTTTCCTCTTTCTCAAACCAAGCGAATGCTTCTTTGGGAATACCCTTCATCCCTTCAAGGTCTTCGGGGGTTATGCCTGTCAATATCTGACCCAAATCGGCACTGAGGGCAGGCATATCATGTATTTCCGGGTCTTCCCTTGAAAACACAGGTGCTTCATCAATCACATCGCCCAGTATATCCACCGTCTCAGATATCTCATGCTGTAGCACGGCAGGCTCTTCGCCTGGGAACAAGTTGAGTGCTCGACGTGCCACCTCGGTCTTCAACCTCTCCATCCTGTCAATAAGCCGCCGCTTCTCAGCAGAGCTTATAGCAGGGTCATCGAACACCGCATCCTCTTTCTTCCGTATCTCTGATAGTTCTCTTGCCACCTTCCGCAGATACCTGGCAGAGGCAGAATAGAACACATCACTCTCAAAATCAGAGAAGAATAACAGTTCGGGATGCTCGCCTTTGAACTTCTCGTAACGGTTCTGCGCCCCTCTCTCAAGCATCTCCTTGAGGAAGTTTTCGTTCTTCGTGTATTCCTCAAGTAAATCGTAAAAGTCATTCACTGTCTTCCCGGAAGAACCCACGGGGCTACGTGCCACAAATGCCCTCACAACGGGCGTGTCGGCAAGCGTAGGGGATGGCTCAGGGATATCCGGCACAACCCCCGTCTTTTTCAGCACCTCATCCAAAATACCCACCGCATACCGCCCCAAACCACCGGTCCATGCGTTTATCAGGTTGTCTATCTTTGCCGGGGATAGTTGCAGCATCTGACCTAGCTTACGGGATGTTTGAGTAGTGTACCGAGTGTACTGAAGCTCGGGTAGATCGGCCTCCCTGCTAGCGGGAACAATTTTCTGCCCCCTGAAGAAGTTGTAGTTGGTCAGGTTCTCAACAATGGGAAGCAAGAACTGAGGCATCCAGCCGGGGCTACCCGCTTGGAGGATTGATAGGGCAACCTGGTTAAGTTTGCTCTTGTCTTTAGTGTCCAAGAACTCAAGGAACCTCTCTGGTGCCGACCCGAACAGAACACCCAATTCAAAAGGCTTGGGTATCCTTACCGTGGTATCGCCCACACGGATCAGCCAGAACAAGTCCTTCTGCCACTGAGGGGTTTCCTTATACCATTCCTCGTCTCGATTGAGCATGTAGAGTGCGATGGAAGGGAGGGTGATTGACATGAACACCCTCAAAGAGGTCCGCACGGGGTTTGACTTGAACATATCTATCATCATGGCATTGCCCCGTATAGCCGCCGTGAAGAAAGGAATGTACTGGTTGAATACCCGCGCATATGAACCAGCCGTTGCGAAGTCCAAAGATATGTTCCGGCCCGTATAGCCTACCTCTGGCCCACTTGCCCCCCTAGCTATTGCCCTTTTCGCCGCCCCAAGCCTTGTGGCAGTTTCGGTCAGGTCCCTGCCCACCTGAAGTAGTTGGACGGGGGTTTTCACAAACCTTGTGAACTGCTTTTGCCGCATGATCTTGTTGAAGCTCTGGCTCAGGTAATCCCGGTCAACAGAAACCAGAGTCGCGTGTTCCGCTCCGGATATCTTGTAAAGCTGGTACTCCGCATTGGCTCCAACCATACTCCCGACACCGCGCATGAAGTCTACCCCAGGCATATACCCATATTTCGAGTAAACGAATGCCGTCAGTTGGTCCCTTGCTGGGTTCCGCACCATGAAATCAGGACTCAAGAGAGCACCGGCACGCAACCACCTCGCAGGGGCCGAAAGTATACTACCGATAAACCCCATGTCGGAGGGGTTGGCATTCAGCCTGAGCAATGCCTCTCGTAAGAACCGGTCTGTCTTGAAGTAACTCTTCTTCCCGTTGATAAGGACAGTTACCTCATCGCCAGGGGTGATGAAAGAAGGACGGAAGATATCGACAACCTGCTCCTGTTCCGCATCCGTTAGAGCGTCAATATCAAGCCCCAAACTCTTTATTGAGACCTGTGCCACTCTAGCCATAGGGGCTGGCACCCGTTCAAACACCTCGGCTATCTCCGGGCTTTGGTCGATAAGATTGGCGAGTTGCACTCCAACCATGTTCCGGTCACCCGCACTGATAATGGCGTAGGTGTTCTTCACGATACTTTCCAGCGGGTTGATTATTTCCCTGTCAGAACCTTTTATACGTTTGATTGGAGAAGCGATGTTCGCCATCTTCTCGCCCATGAAACCCCTGTCCTGCAACTCCTCGAAGACCCGGTAGAAAGGCACATAGGTGGCGGACTTGCGGAGCTTGGCCAGGAGGTCCGAACTAATCAACTGGGTTTCGTGTGCATACACAAGAACCTTATCTTGATACTGATAAAGACGAGTGGACAACTCCTTGAAGTTCGGGTATTTGGCCTCCAGTATCCCGACTGTGGCCTGCGCGTCCTCAGCCTCAATGCCCGTCTCAATATCACGCCCGGATAGGTCTACCGAACGCTGAGACACAAGATACGTAGAAAAGTCCTCCCACGCTTGGTTAGATGGAACATCCTTGAGTATCGCCTCCAGGGATTCACCTGTGAAATTAGGCTGTGTGCGGCCACCTCGGACCCGCCAGTATTCTCTACCAAAAGTCCCTTCCTCGATAAAAGATGTGGCTTTGCCGATAACACCTTTGAGGAGATGCGCCTGAATGGACGGGTTCTCAGCCATCGAAACCTGCAAACCCCCTTTCTGTGCCTGAGAAACGACCCTATCAATGCCAGCAAGATCATTGACCCAGCCTGAGATTATCCGGTGCTTCAACCCCTTCACCCTTTCGGTGATGCCGGGGCTACGCGGCTTGAAAGAAATGCGGGACTTGACCCTTTGAACGGACTCATTGTCAGGAGGCCCAACGGGTTCCGGGGCTACCTCTGCTGCCGCGGGAGGCACCACAGGCGGTATAGGCGGCACGGCAGGGGCCTCTACGGGGACAGTGGGCGTAGGGATAGAAACAACTCTGGGTCGGCCTGCTATCGCCTCTGATAGTTCTTCGCCAAGAGACACTTGATCTTGTCTCATCCGTGCCAGAAGCGTATCCACCTGTTCGGTTGCCGTGAATCCCGCTTCGGTCAAGGTTTGAATGTCCCCGGCAGTTACTCCAGCATCTTCCAATGCAGCGGTCAGCAGAGATTGTTCTTCTGTGGTTATCGTTTCCCCTGCCTGTATCTCACCCAAGATACGCACGGATTCTCCCGCTGCGCTAACATCAGCCTCAACAATCTCAGGAGTGCGTACCTGCGTTCCCGGCGTCACAATCCCCGCTTCGCCTTCGATGGCCTCTGGTGATGGGATGGTGATAGCCTCCGCAAACTCGCTCTGCCGGACTTCCACCCCTTTGGGCAAGTCCATTTCGTCGTACCAGTTACCAGTCTCGGGGTCTTTCACCATGCCAAGGGCTTCAAGTTCTATATCAGTGCGCCCTACCGTCTCCGATGGCGATGCTCTCCGCAAGGACACACCCGCACCAAATACAGCCAATGGAGCCGTCGCAATGGCGGTCTGTATTACGGTATTAGTCACGTTCTCGAAGATGGGTTGGTTCTCATCGAACAGTTTCTGGGCCGCCGCTATGATGGCTCCCTGCGTCACCTCTTCCATGATCTCCGTGGCCTCTACCAAAGTTATAGTCCGGAGCCCCTTTCTAATCAGGGTCTCCACTGACCGCTTCGCAACCTCTTCGGTTATCTCCCTGGTAGTGGAACGGAACACAGCGGGCAACACGGTCTTCAAGATAGGCAAGTCGCCCACAACCTCAACGCTAGAAATAAGTATCCCGAGAGGCAATGCCATTACAGCCACGGTATCTTCAGGTGCGCCAGCCGCCAACAGGGCATCGGTGATACTCTCGGTTTGAGCCGCTGTGGCAACGCCCATACCAGCCGCCACGCCCAATGCAGGGTTGGCGGTACCGGCGCTTACCGCAATGGTAGTTCCCATAACGGCCAGCATGAACGGGGCAGCACTTGCAAACGTATAGGCCCAATACGCGGGGTCTTTTAGGAGGCCAGCCTTCCAATTTGCCGATTCCCATGCCTTACGGGGCTGGAGTTCGGGGTGCCGTTCCCAGTATTCGTCCCACTCTTCCTGGTTCCGGGTGTATATCTCACGGAAATCATCCCTCAACTCGGCGTTGCCAGCGTTCACCTTATCCACCCAGTCATCGCCGTAGATAGACCGTTCGAACTCACCCAAGTCCCTGAATAGAAAGTTGGGCAGAGACCTAACGGTGAAGTCCTGTGCCGTCTGATAGAGATGCTGGCCGGCAGCAAGGAACCCATCCCATACATCCTTTGGTTTACTCTCTTCGGGTTCTGAGTCAAACTCCCTAGTCATCCGGTTGAACATCCCCACTTGACGGCCTTGCCGATCATAAACACGGTTCGTCACAGTATCCACGGTGACAAGCGCCCTCAGACCATCAAGGGGCACAACAACCCGTTCAAACCGGAGTATTTCCTGAATGTCGGACTGCGTGAATCCAAGGTGTCTGAGCAACTGGAACTTATCACTGGTGCTTGGACCTTTCCTGATCTCATCAATAAAACCACTAAGGTCTTCTTCGGCCAGTGCAAGCACATCTTCCAATGGCCTACCGGGGAACACAGCGTCGGATAGTTCCTCAGCCACAATTTCCCATGGACGTGCCTGCGCCCAGAACTCCCGCGCCAACTCGCCCTGTATGCCCATCATGTCCAGAATAAGCGCGGTATCGGGTGTCTGCCCCATCTGGAGCAGGTCATCGGTGAACTGAGCAGCAGCCTCCGGGGATGCCTCTATCTCTATGAGCTTCTGCCTGAAGGCGTCAAAGGTCTCCCGCGTAGAGTCAATGCCATCTGGTTTCAGATCGGGAAAGGCAGCGGCAATAGCCTGGGCCTGTTCATCCCACAGGTCTCGTACAGCCTGGTCTTTATCGCGCAGCGCCTCTTCTTCGGGAGGCAACGGGTGTAGCCGCTTAACAGTCTCGTATGCGGCCTTCCTGACCTCCGCGTCCTCTTGGCCCGCAATGGTCTGTGTCTCCCTGTCTGTAGCCTGGAGTTGGAGTTCCCTCTGGCTACGCCGTGCCGGGCCCTCCGGGCCTATGAAAACGGGTGGAGCAGGTCGAGTAGGTATCTCGGCAAACCGTTCCTCGGCCTCTAGTTCCAACTGTCGGACGCTACGCCGCGCTGGCCCTTCCGGACCTATGAAAACAGCAGCAGGTGGAACAGATGGCCTCTCCGCAAGGGTTAGGTCAGCCTGCTCTGAGGTAGTAAGAGTCCCGCCCTCTTGGCGTCTCCGTCTGAGGCGGTCAAGGCGTTCCTCGGCAACTTCAGTGGTCATTATGCGGAGTTAGTTCGGGCTTGCCTTCCATAATTCACCTCTTATCTCAGTAGTGGTAGGTTACCCGTGGGATTCCTACGCGGTACACCGCCACGGTTGAGTTGAGCAAGCTGCTCACGCATGATCCCCTCAATGCCGCCTTCACCGCTCACGGGTGCTTGTATGCTCCTGCGGGCACGTTCCATGGAAGCCTGAGTGCTAGTCCACAGGGAATCAATGGTGAAAGGGTCATCATCGAAACCGTCAATGTCTTGGCGTTGGAGTGTCATTACGTACCCTCCCTCGGCGTTCTGGTAAGCCTTTCGGCCACTGTATTAGAGTTTTCCTTTGTCCCCGGAGTGTTCTGCATCAACTGGGGTATCTTGTTCCGGGCGGGTTCATCCTTGGGCCGTGGCGGCACGTCACCACGCTGTAGACTCTCAAGTGTCATGTTCAGCGTGTGGGCTATGATCTTGGCACGTCTTTCCAGTGATTTTTTCTCCTTCTGGTCTTTTGTTTCATCAGCCTGCCCCAGCATGTCTTCGGCTGTCATGTACAAGTCAAGCTCAACAGAAAGCACCCTGGCTCTCTCAGTGGCACGTTTGCGCTTCACTTCCGTGGGGTTGGGCATTTTGAGGATGTCCCTGTCAATGGTGTCCTGATCGAAATGATCTTTGGCTATGTCGGCCACGGAGAGTCGAGCTAAGTCGGTCTGCGGCGATTTAACTGTGTACTCATATCCGATATCGTAGTTGCCCTTCAACGCGGCCACCTGCCACACCTGCCTGTGGCCCTTGGTTCCCAGTGAGATACTTTGCACTCCCAGTCTCTGCACCTGGTCAATTATCATCGCAGACTGGCCTTCGTAGAGTCGGGCCAAAGCAGCCAACCTTGGAAGGAACACTTCGCCGCTGGCCTCGGCAAGCTCAATAATGGCCACCGCTGGCATAGGAAACGAGGTTGTGCCGTAGTCGGCTTGAGACTGAGTGCCTATCTGGATTCCCGTTGATATCTTGCCGGACATCATTATCGCGGCCTGTTTGACATCACCGGATTCGACAAGTTTGATAAACTCATCCACCCCCATGGCGGTTGTCTCACCCATACCCGAAGCCTCTCGCTTAGGTAGTGTGGCCCGTATACCTTCTTTCGTGTGGTACGTCTTCGCAGGCTTGACCGTCAGCATGTTCAATGTCTGCATGATGGAGGCAAGCCGGTTATCCTCTTCGTAAAGCAACCGGGACAGGAAGAGGAGAGATTCCCCATTATGCTTAATGCGGTCCGCGTCATTGAACATCAAACCAAGTTCCACCAGTTCAACAACAAAGGGAACGTAGCCCCATTGGTTCTTTTGGCTCCACACCTCTTTTGCTAGGTTTATGCCATCAGTAGCAGCAAGCCCACCAACGTAAACCTTTTCTGATTCCCTGTCCCACAAGTCGGTAACTTGGAGGTGGGTAATATCGGAACTAGGCTGCGGAATGACGTCAAGCAGGTTGGGGTATCTTGCCTTTATTTCGGTTATGCTCCGCATGACTTTGTATGCCGCCCACACAAGGCCGTCTTCGTCGGTATCATAGAGAAGATATCGCGTGTCGCATGGGAGTACGTCAGGGATGAACACACCGTCCTTCATTCGGCATGTTATCCTGGTACCTCCCCTGCCACGGCCAAGGAACTGCTGTACGGAGTAAGGGCGTAGCTGGGGTTCCTTGGCAAGTCTGAGCCGTGCATCCGCCGCCAAGTAAAACGCCTCAAGGAACATTTCTATCGGGTGTGTTTTATCGTCATTTAGCCCATCCCCAGTAACGGAAACCTGCGGGGAGGCAGATACCAAAGCAGACTGTACGTGGGCCATGAAGGTGGCCGGGGTGTTCATGGTGACATTGATAACGTCGCCAACCGTCACATCTTCCGAGTCCTTCATCTCGTACTCATCGAGAATCAACAGGCTCTTGTCGGCGTCCATGCGTTTGTAGAGATCGGTCCTGCGGTTGTCCTCGGCCATTACGTCTGTGAGATCAGCCATTGGTGTTTCCCTTTCGCCATCCCCTACCAAGAGTGGCGACTAGAGTTTTGCAGCCGCAGGTGGGGCAAGACAGGTTCTTCACGGGCTTGCCCTTTACGACTACTAGAAAGCCCTCCCACTCATAATAGAACATGCTTACCTCCTAGCTCCAAACCTGTTGCTGCGTCTCTGCGCCGGCGCCCCCATGACCGCATCGTTGGACAAGAACCCGCACATTATGTACCGTTCCGCTGCCATGAAGTGGTACTTGCTCTCCTGCTCAATCTCGTTGCCTGATATGACCCCGTCTCTATCTCTCTTGTATGAGAAGGACATTTTCTCAGCCAGATAGCCTGTGCAGGTATTGAACACCTTTATTGCGCCGCGGGCATGTAAAGCATAAACCCTAGATATCTGTACGTCTACTGAACCCGGTCCAGTCACGGCGGGTTCTCGTATCGGCCACCCATGCATCCCATAGTTGCCACGGGAGTCCTCTTCCTGATGACTGCCACCAGCGCGCAAGAATATCAACCGTTCTGGGTTTTTTTCATTGATGCTGGCCACCATCTCTTTTAGTGTCCTCACCTGTTCCGGTACTGGCTTCGGACCGGGGAGATATTCGTCCACTATGTAGAATTGGTCGTTCTTTATATCAAAAGCGTATATAAGGGCTGCGGGGTTTGCGCTACCAAAGTCATGTCCTGTAACAAGAGGCCAGTGGGACGGAATGTCGATCGGTTCTATGACATCGTTGTCGTCGTCAAAACTGCTGTAAACCAATCCAGCAGGCTTGTCATACAACCCACGGTACCACATATTGAACTGCCAAAGCGGCATGTCATTCTTCAGCCGTTCAAACTCCTCTTCATCGAACTCGGGGTTCTCCCTGGAATCATATTGGATAACGTCGTAGGTGGTGTCGCCCTTTCGCCATTTGTCAAACACATGGGTCTTGAGATATCCATGATCGTAGAGGGTTGTAGTGCCCAGTAGCCGGCCTCTCGAAAGTGTTAGCCGTCCTTGTATCTCCCGCCATACGTTAAGGGTGTACTGGGTCTGGCCGCACTCATCCATCCAGGCTCCCTTTGATGAGGCGGAGGCCAACCCTGACTCGGAGTCAGCGGACCGGAGTATCAGGCGCCCGTACATGAGGCTTTTTGAGTTCTTAGCCCAAAACTTACCGCCTTCACGCACGGGAATAAGACCCTCTGTTAGCTCAAGGACCTTTATACCTTCATGCCAGCGACCACAGTTGAGCCACATTTCTTGCTCTTCACCGAAGACTTCAAGTATCTCGGGTAGCATCTTCATATTCAGCAAGTCAAAGGTGGAGGAATAAGCCGTGAAGTCACCGATTGGAGTGCCTGGGGGGAGACGGTTCATTTCATCCACCATCTCACGGTGAATCCAGTGGGGGCCGAAACAGGTCTTACCACCCTGTTTCCCGGCAAGCATAAAAACAAACCGGGCAAGAGAGTCCCAAGTTCTTATTTGACCCGGATGGAAGTTCAACCGCATGTTGCCGTTGGGCAGCCGTTCCCGGAACGGCGGTGCCTTGCGCTTGGTGGCTCTAGTAGCGGTGGTCACTAGCTACTCTCCCAATGGCTCCAACTCAGTTACTTGCGCTTCTACCGTTGAAGCCTCTATCGCTGGTTGCGGGTTGCTCCTCTTTATCTCAGTTGTGTTAGTGTACCGTATGGGGCCACCGCCCTCACCCGTGTGCTCCACAATCGACCTGTCGGATATCTTCCCTTGTGACTTCAAGAGGGCCATGGCGATATCAACAGTTGAGGCGTCAATTTTGGCTCCCTCTTCAAGCGCCATGTCGAGTTTCAGTTCTAGTACCCTGTAGGCTTTGTGGGCGAGATCGACTACTCTGCCAGTCAGAAGCTCAGACCACATGACGTTGAGGATGTCCAGTTTTCCCCGGAAATCAGCGTCATGGGTCTTCCACTGGTAGAAGGTTGGCAGGGATATCCCCACCCGTTCCGTGGTCACCTTGGCGTTACCAGTGACCTTGTAGATGCGGAGCCACAGTTCCTTGGTACGATCTGAGTCCCACTGCCGGTAGACCTTCCTCCACCTCGGCTTCCTGTTCGGGACCGCTATACTGCCGGCCTCCACAGGCTCAGGGAGAGGGGTTACGGGTACCTGGTGTTCAGCGATCGTCACTCGCTCTCACTCTCCGGCCACAGCTTCACCACCAAGAGACCCACAAGGCCACCAGTGACGGCGATGAGGGATATAAACTTTTCCACGTCGGTGAGAATCAAGGGGTCGTTCACCGCCTTGACCGTGACATACCCAGTCTGAAAAAGCCATATGGCCACAACGGCAAAGATGAGGGTGATTCTAGCCGATTGCTGCCGAGCCTTCATCTTGAGTTTGGTTATGTTCTTGGCCTCGGCAATCTTGTTGTCGTGGGTTTGGGCATTTTCAGCCAGAGTTTGCTCATGAGTACGTTCTTGTGCCATTATTCAGCCCTCCCCAGACCAGCGGCTTCCTCCAACTCCACCTCTAGGTAGTTGGCAACCGTGTGGATATGCTGGCTTGTCGGCATCTCCCATTTTTCAGCCTGTTCCCTTAGCCAGTCCACCACGGCCCACAGAGCCTTCGAGAGTTGGGCATCTAGCTGCTCATAGATACAACTGCAAGGTAGTTTCTCCACATCCTCATCCGTCAGCCTCGCCCTCTCCACCAGGGATTCAGCCGTTGTCGTCATGGCACTAAGCCCCAATAGTAGAATCGCACCCCGCATTTACACAAAGCACCCTCAAGAAAGGTGCCCCAAACGCACTGCTCTCGTGGGTGCCCATGAAAGGAATGCCAAACCCGTCTGATTATTCTCATTTCTCTACCACCAGCCTCTCAATCTTGGTGATGTACTTCCGGGGTATGGTCTGAATCTGCCTACTACGACGTTCCCCTCTGGGACTCCCATCATGGTGGCGGACATCAATTTCGCTGGCCAAGCAGATGTGATTCTTGTTTATTGCAAAAATCTCTCCGTGGGTCTTCTGCTCCCAAGAAGTGAGCAACTTGGCCTTTTCAAGAGGCATATCCCAGGTGTACCCCGAACTCCAGGCATCGTCCCAGTACACCGTTACCCGGTCCCCCTCACGGAGCCTTTTATCGCTTCCCATGCGCTAAACCTCCACATGCTGGCCCAAGAAGGGCACTGCCGGATTCTGAGTTGCGTCCACGGCCCAGTACCACAAGAGCAATAGGCCCCATCGGGCAGATCATCCACGGGATGGAGGAAGAACCCGTGCCATACTCGTCGCATCAACTTGCCTTCCATAATCACCTCTCTTCGCTGCTGGCCCAGGGACTCCCACCCTGGGATGGAGGAGCCTTTCCGGCTGGCCATTCCTCATTTAAGGGAGCCGCGTCTTATATTCCGCCACCAGCAGCACCCACAGTATATCACTTCTTCTTTTTCTTCTTCACCACAACCACGGTTTTCTTCGGCGGCCTATGCCCGTGAAGTCCCATTTTTCACCCCTCTCTCAAACAACCACTGAATCAGCCTCAACGCCTCCTCACGGTCCTCCGGCAAAGCAATCATCTCAGCATCAGTATACCAGAAACGGTTTTAAAAAAGGATTAACACTAACTGCCCCGGTGTCTTCCCAGCACCACGGGAAGAATTGCAGGAAGCATGGGCCAGACGGAGATTAGCATACGTGTAGCCACCATTAAGCGCGAAAGGAACAATGTGATCCAATGTCATCTCTTCTCGTAGAACCCGCCTCTGGCAGATGTGGCACCTACCACCATCCCTTACGAAGACCAAATCCTTGTCAACGGCCTCTACGGGTGCAAAACGTTTCTCGTGCTTCCGCTTCTGCTTGGCGACTCTTATCCTGTCGGGATTTGCGGCTTTCCAACGCCTGTAGGTGGCTGCTGTTTGGGGAAGATGCAGCGCACGATAAATACGCCGGTGCTGCCGAGTACGTTCCTTTTCGCCAGGACGGTGCCTACGCACCTTTTTAATCTCTTTCTTGCACGGGCCGCAGTAAACCCTACGAATATTAGGGAGAACTTCCCCACACCTAAAACAAAGAACAATGGGACTCATGCCCGTATTCTACCACAGAAAGGGTTTTTACCCATATTTTTGCGGGCGAGTGTCTAATACAAATACAGATACGGCCATGGACGTACCCCCCCCCCTCTTACCCCAGCACCCATTCCCCGTTATGTCTACCAAAGGAGCGTTATGTCTAGTCACGGTCATACCGTAGCTATAAATGTGGTTCGCCCTATAATCCTTATGTCGAGTACAGCTATGAATGGGATCGCGCCGGTTATTGTGGGAGTAGAGGGGCGCATCAGTTAGGGCCTATGTATGGCTAGCTATGGAGTGTCTGATGATAGTTTAAGTGAAATGGGGTAGGGGTAAAGCGGTGCCTAGTCAACCTATGTTAGGTACTGGCGTAATTGACGGATACTGGTTACATGGTAACGGATACGATGCATCCAGTCGGTGGAGGTATGAAGGTAAAGCGTAGGGTATTTACGATCTAGGTGTGTCTTCTTCTGAAACTTATGGTGTTCTAAAGTGTGCTACTTTCAGGCACACTCTTAGACACTAGATGGCGTTGGAGTTCATGAAGCGTCACCATCTCGTACCCGTTAGCGGTGAGGATTAACGACTTGCCCCGTCTGTTCAGCTCCACCATGTATTCATGTAAGCGACGCTGAGGAGCGGAGCGTGGTTCAATCAAAGGGCGGTAGCCCGTGTCGTCCGCGGGGGTTTCCAAAGGGGGGTTAGACCGTGTTTGAGGTACCACCAGGGAAGGGGAGACGTTAGACCGACGCCGGCGCATGTAGTCCCTCATGTAGTCAGTCTTGGCTTGTCCTGTTAGCGGCACGGCGTCTCCTGTTCCGACTCTTATTCCAGACCCGGAGTGATTTGTATTGATTGACAGTGAGGTTACCCTTGGCCTTGTTACATGGCTGACAACACGCCACAAGGTTCACAAGGATCGTCTGGCCTCTACGCTTCCACGGAACCCGGTGATCCATGTTGGCGGTATCGTTGGTGACCTTCCGAGTACAGTAATAGCACCGGTACTTGTCCCGTGCCAATACCTGGAGTCGAAGCCAGTTGGGAGCGTATCGCACAGGGTCTAACGGGGCTTGTTCGAGGATGATTACCGGGGCTGTTTGCCGTATCTCTCGGCGCTTGCGTTTCCTTCTATTGGGGAACATACCCCATTATAGCAAGGTCTAACAGAAACGTCTACCACTTCCCCTGGATGCCTGCAAGAGCTACGCCGTAGCATACTCCGCAACATCCATTCCTACGGCATCCAGCGCATCAACAAGCTCTCGGGCTTGCTGCGGTGTGATGTGCTTGACGGCTGCCTGTTGGTTCAACTCCTCTGGGATGCGTAAATCCTTGATCCAGATGCAGTTGTCCTCCCGGGTAACCTCAAATGTCTTCTCCATTGCAACTCCTTTGCTCATTTAGTCCCGTTGGCTTATCGGCTGGCAGAGATATCATTTACCCCTGATGGCCTTGCCGTAACTCTCAGTCAGTGCATGAGATACATCGTTGGCCTCCACCTCGAAAAGGACTTCGACTTCCATACTATCCTTATCGACCCACTGGACCCGGACTTTGTACGCTGTCTTCTTCTTCATGCCCTCTCTGCCTCGATCTGGCGCGTTGTAGGGGTGGTGCCGAAGGCCAGACTTGAACTGGCACGGGGTTGCCCCCTGCGGTTTTTAAGACCGTTGCGTCTACCATTCCGCCACCTCGGCATCATTGGCAGACGTTTGCTCCGGTCTGCCAGCGGAGGAGCCTTTCGTGCCGTGTACTCAAATGCCTGTCCTTTGAGGTTGACAGTAACCTTGCACCCCCATGATACCACACCCTGAATCAGCAAGCATCGGGACCTACTCAGATATAAACCCACGATTATCACCTGATCTTAGCTACGAATCCGCACAGGACCTGACTAGAACAGAAACCCGTGAAAACCCATAGCTGAATCCGGGTTGTTAGCTATAAATCCCGTTCTAATCCGTAGCTACGCCCTAGCTGGGGAAGAGGGGTTGACAAGTAATAATAGTAGTAGTATTCTCTAGCTGACACAACTGAAGGGGGTTAGGACATGGCAACAGAAACAGCCCGGGTTTTGGAAGATGCAAGAGTCCGATTGATAGAGGCGACCAAACAAGACTACGACGCCTACTGGGAAGCATATGCACGGGCAAGGCAAGCCACCACCGATCCAATGACGACTATAGGCGAAGTGCAAGCCCGCGCATACCACGACGCTAGTTACCTGGCGGTCCAGCGCGGGGCGACGGACTGCCATAAAGCGTACATAGTCGCCTATAAGGCGGTACACGGTCACAAAGCGGGATTCCACGAAGCCGTATAAATTAGCCGAAACCGGGTACGCCCGGTCTGGCGGGGAACCGCCACTGATGAGGCTTAGAAAGGGGATACACATGGCAAAGAAGAAGAAGAAGAAAACCTGTCCCAGCTGTGGCTACGCATGGAAGCCACGGACCGAGAATCCCAAGAAATGCCCAAATCCCCGTTGCCAGAAATGGCTATGGGAGCAACAAGCGGAGGTCATGCCATGACATTCGCAAAGGCAGTAAGGGAGCTCGAAAATCTTGGAGCATACGACGTTAGAAAAATCGGCCGCTTCACCATATCATTCTGGCTACCTCTGGTGTCTGACAGTCGAATAGTCGGAGACCCAAGAGACCTCTTGGCGGAAATCATAGCTAAACAACAGGAGGCAACCCCATGAAATGCTTAGGAGGATGCGGAGCCCATGTCCAGGGGACGAAATGCGCGAAATGTAGAGGTCGGATAGATTGTTAGGGGGCTTTTATTATGCCAAAAGGTATATATCTAAGGGTGCCTATCTTGGCGCGATTCGGGATGAGTGTAGACATCACGGGTTCCTGCTGGGAATGGAAAGGTGCCTTGGATTCAGGCGGCTACGGCATGATCCGTGGGGAGATGGCGCATAGATATGCATACAAATTGTTTAAAGGGGATATCCCCACCGGGCTGACCATCGACCACCTGTGTAGGAATCGCAAGCGTGTGAATCCAAACCATTTAGAGCCTGTCACCAACCGAGAGAATATCCGCCGTGGGGTTGGCAGGCCAGAACGCACAGAAGACTTATTGCCCGAAGGGGCACCCGTACGATTCAATTAACACATACCAGAGACCTGATCCCGGGGGCGCGGTTGCAAAGCCTGCCGCAGGGCGTTTCAAGTTGAGTTGCATAAACGGAATATGAAAAGGAGGTTGGATCATGAACAACGCTGAAGCAAGAGAGGCCATCAGGGAACTGCTTGCGAACTGGCAAGAGTGCGTCAAGATAGCCATGGCCCAAGGATGCACCAAGGAGCAAGCCGAGGAAATCACCGGAAGGTATTTCACGACAAAGTTTTCGACTTGTAGCATGTGCGGCAAGGATGTTGTATCTCTCGATCATGCTGTCCACACTGGATGCCTGTCAGAAGAAGTGATACGGGTCGACAGTCGCGCCGTGGCCAATAGCTAGCCCTAAACGTCACATCCATACGAGGAGGTTGAGACAATGCCACAAACAATCCGAGAGGTACGCGACTCAGGCGAGAGACCGCAATACAGGGTCTGGAGGGCCTTCAACATCCCCCACAACATGCACTTCTACGCCGTGGAAAGCCCAGAAGAGGGCGGCAAGCTGATTGAGAAGCTGGCACAGCTTGACCTTGCCAACCCGCGTATTGAGACGAACGCCTTCGGGCTGGAAACCCTAGAAGATGGCGGATATGTTGAGTGGTACAGCGACGAAGATGACGACATTGAGCGTTGTGCATAATTCAGAAATCGGTCTAATCCCACTCAACCTCCGGTCTAGCATCACTCATCCTTCAGGTGGATTGATTATGGCCTCTTGTGGTAAAATAACTGCGCTACAGAACTCTCGCTTTTCCCTACAGGAAAGCGGTAGGTTTGCCGTGCCCCCAAGTGGCTCCTGTAGGGCGAGGGTATCTGTAGCAGGAACCGAAACCTACTGCCATGAGGGGGCTTCAAAATGGAATGGATACTGTATATCTGGCTGTGGATCGTCTCGGCAGCCTTCTTATTCTCAGCCGCAGCCGTGGCGGTTATATTACTTGGGGCTTTCATTTACTATCTCGTCCGCTCTGTATTCCTTGACAAGGAAAAGGCTAGATGATTCTGGAAGCCTGCATCGCTATCAAACTCAGGTAGCAGTGCACTGTCACCTTACGCAGACCCCTCACCGTGATGTTGTTGAGGGAGCGTTGCCCTTTGAGACGGCTGTAGGCTCGTTCTACGGCTTGGCGTTGTTGGTACAGTGCCTTCCAAGCTACAGCATGCTCCTGCGTGCCATAGGTAGCCATGAGCTTTTTGTGTCCCCGGTTCACCTGAATAATGGGTTCGGCCAGGTACTGGTTCTTCACCAGTTGGAACAGGGCCTTACCACTATAGCCAGCATCGGCCATGACGTAGCGAGGATGAAACTTACCGGTCGTGAACCTAGCCTCCCTGAGAACGTTGGAGGCGCGGACCGAATCGTGGACATCACCAGCGCTGATGTTGGCAGCGATGGGCATTTCAGACTCGCAATCCACCAACAAATGCAGCTTATAGCCGTAGGTGGCTTCTTTCACTCCCTGAGTACCGGTCTTGACCGACCAACCAGCATCCTTATCGGACTTCACTGGCTTGCCGCCGTTGCTCCAACCCTTGAGGGTGGTACTGTCCAGAGCCACTCGTTTACCAAAGGCGGGGAGCGTCTGATAGTGTTGGCGCACCAAGCGTCGAGAAACATCCTTGAGACGTGGCAACCCCTTGGCGCTTGCCAGCCTCTTGAAGAACCGACTAAACGTGCTGTGGTGGGGGATGTCCTCCGGGGACATGATCCCGCAGGCTTGAGCGATAAAGGGATTGTTGCGCAAGGTTCTTCTCATCGCTTCCGTGGAGGGAAGCGCGAGGTAGTGCTTTACGAGAAAACACCGCCAGAGTATGTAGGCCTGGTAGCCTTTAGGACCGCGGCGGGTAGACCCGGTAAGGGCCTGCATGAGTGGAATGTCGTCCAATCGGTCAAAGAACCCTTGGAGGTCTCCGACGATGGGCGGCGCTTGAACTTCTGCGCCGAGTGTGGTAGTCTCAATGAGTGCCATGGGAAGCCACAACCTTCCTGTTGGCTAAGGGACGTAGTTGTTGATTGCAACTGCGTCTCTGCCTTTATTGGCACCATTTTACTATCGTATATCGTCACAGTCAAGCCTCCAAGCCACCCTATAGTTGCCAATCTTAAACGAGTATGGCGCATTATACGTCACAAGCTAGGCGTATCTAACCCTACCTCATTCAGATATGGGCTTCAAATTACGAAACTCGGCCTCTTGACGGTATCCCTACCCATTGACATCTGGTATAATATTATTTGGGTTCTTGTGGAGGTCAGGGGAATCGAACCCCTCGCCGAAAGGTCTCTAAGCTCCGCGGCGGCACCAAGCGACCCCCATGAGTCTTTCTTACAGGACGGCGTGGTCTGTGTTTCTAATAGAGGCCACGCCGCTCTGTTTTCTTCTGGGTTATTTTCAGTCCCTCCAACTATAGAGTTCTCGGCTATCTGATGTCAATAGGCAAAGTACAACTAAGAGTTAGACCATGTAACTTGAAGGTGGACCAGGGGATGAATTATGCACAAAGCTCTACTGCCACATGGCACGGCTTACGGCAACGTTCGGCTAGCCACCTCTGGTCGTGAGCAGGGGAGAATGAAAGGGGAAGACATGGAAAATACACCTTGGCAACTCAAAGAATCCGTGCCCAACGGCGTGTTTGACGCCAATGGATACCGTGTCTTGGATTGCTGGAGCATAACTGGGTCTGAGTTGGAAGGAAAGAACAGAGCCGCGTTCATCGTCCAGGCGGTGAACATCTTTGACCTACTGGTAGCTGTCCGTGATAAGGCCGAAGGTGCGCTTGACTTCATGGTCCAAGGACAACCGGAAACCTACCAACTCGCGGGAGCCATCGCAGAGTTAGACGCCATATGGCCCGAAGGCTCTACCAGGGGCAAAGTCCAAGCCAAGCTGGCGAAGGGGGAATGATGAAGATTGGATGGCATCGCCATGCGTGGTGGTTGGTAGGTGCGGAAGAGTACGCCCGGGAGGGTGCAGAAAATACCGCAGCAGCATGGACGCTTCTCACCTATGTCTGCCGTGGTGACCATAGTCACACGAAACAGGTGCAACTACAGGGGCGCCACTACAACACTGTGGTTCAGGCTATTTTCACCAGCCAGAAGAGGCGGGTTGAAAAGGAGAACATCCCAATAACAGAAATCCCCGATGTGTACAAACGGGCTTGGGAGACGGAAACCCCATGACCAACCCGACGTTTGCCCAGTAGCTAAGAAAGGAAGGATGTTGTGAAACTGTCGCTGATTGTCGTTAGCTTACTCATTCTCATAGCCTGTGGCGGCCCCGTAGACGGGTATAAAGGGCAACTTGTACGCTCCACAGGCCTTTGTGCTGAGTTACCAGGGAAGGGCCTCTATGTAGTTACAGAGTCGTGGCGCGGCAACCCGGATGGTGTGCTTTTGGTCAAGGCTACCGGTGACACCACCCACCAGATTTATGCTGACCGTGGCTGTGTAAAGGCAGTTAAGTAGCCATGACCCGCCCGACGTTTGCCCAGTAGCTAAGAAAGGAAGGATGCCATGAAACAAAGCGAATCAATAACAGAACTAGTAAAGGCACTTTCCGCCTTTCAGGGTGCCATGAAGTCGGTGCCAAAGGCGAAGACCAACTCATACTTCAATTCCAAGTACGCAGACCTCGATGCCATTTGGGATACGTGTCGGGAACCCCTGAAGGATAACGGATTCTCCTTGGTACAAACGACGGATTCTGATCCTGACGGCAACCTGTTCCTGGAGACAACCCTGTTCCATAACTCAGGGGAATACATGGTTAGCGTCTACCCCATCACACCCATGCGTCAAGTCAAGGACGTGGGCTGGGAAGCCTCAGGAGACCCGCAATCCCTCGGCTCTGCTATCACCTACGCACGACGGTACGCCATGAGCGCCATGCTGGGTATATCCGCAGAGGATGACGACGACGCCGAGGGTGCCATGAACAGGGAAAACAAGACTCCGGTTCAGAGGCCCACTCGACAAGCTAGCGCAGCTAGACCCGCGCTGGACCCGAACAGCCCGTATTACTGCGCCGAGCACAAGGTCATGCGGTTCAAAACCGAGAAGATGAAGAACTATGCCCATCCCATCGGTGACACGGGTAACTGGTGCAACCAGCCCAAGGTTGTAGATGGTAAGCCGGGTATTGTTATCTTGGGTGAGTCCGAAGAGGCCAAGGAGAGTGCCCCAGATGACCAACAAGAAACCTCCCAGCCCGAACTGGTAGAAGCCCTCGGCCTTCACCCCGCAGAGCCTCCTACCGCGCAGCCTTTCAAGAACCTTGGGGAACTGTACACCGCCGCGGCGAATGGTGAACGGGGACTCCGGGGTGGGTTGAGCCGGGATGCTGTGCTGGCAGCGACAGGGTACTTGACCCATGTGGAATTGAACAACGACTTGCAGGCGGACGCCATCAACCTTGAGCAAATCTGGGACAAGGTGATGGAACAGCACGGAGCGGAGGGTAAGTGATGACACCGACAAGTCTACGGGCCGCCATCATGGAGGCCGAGGTTTTCATAACCAGAGCTAAATTAGCGAAGGATGAAATCTACAAGTTGGATAATGGGGTTGAGCTCATAAACTTTCCCTCTAGGGCCGTGGCAGCGGCTAAACGGGCATCGCTTGACCTGACATTCGCGCTTGCGGAAATGAGGAAACCATGACCGCTAGCCCATGCAAGGACGGGACTCTGGCCCATGAGTGGAAGATACTTCCGGCCAACGGCCGCTACAGCCCTGGTGTCTGCAAGAAGTGTGGGACCGAGAGGATATTCAGGAACAGCCTTACTAAGCATCCTTGGCTGGAATCGGCTATTAACCCAATGCCAAATACCGTATTCCCGCATAAGAGGGAGGGAAAGGGATAATGATAGCAGAAGTGAAGAAGACTTACCGACTGGTGGAGAACGATGGGAGGTCGTGCAATCTGACTGACGGAGACGGCTACCTTTGTGATATTGAGGTGTTGTACTCCTTCGATATTGAGACCATTACTGTTTCCAGCTTACACAGAGTCAACAAGATCGGCTTTTGCCGGTACCACATGAGTGGCAAGTATGCCAAATGGTTCGGGCTGAGTTATTACCCCGCCGATTGAGACGTTCACCGGGGAGGAAGCATGAACAATCCCAGGACGCATAAAAGGAAACGGAAGAAGCGGCACCCTATCAAAATCTACAATGCCAGTGCTAACAAGTTGAGGCACCGGAGACAGTGAAATGAACGAGCAGGACGTTTACAAGATGAAGCAGATTGCGTATGTCTTTTCCCAGTCAGTCGCGGCGCTGGCCGTTATCGAGGGGATGAAAGCCCTTAATGCTGACCGTGATCGGCGCGGGGAAACGCAAGGGTACACCGAAGAGTCATTCTACGCTGTCGTAGACCAATTCGGCTTAGGCCACAACGCCGTAATAAACACATTGGCTGCGCCATGAAGATCACCATACCGCACCTGCCGTACCCGGAGCTAAACCCGAACAGGAAGGTTCACCACATGAAGCGATACAGGTTTGCCCAGATCGCCAAGGATGAGGTCATCGCCCTAGTAAGGGAGCAAGGATACTTCTATCCGCTGGAAAAGGCCCACCTGAGCATAATCTTCTACTCCAAAACCTACCGCCGGCGAGATCTGGATAACCTCTTGAGTGCCTGCAAACCCTGCATAGATGGACTCGTAGGCACAGTGCTTGTCGACGACTCGGCGGACCAGTTAAGCATATCACTAGAATACTACCACGCTTCTGAGGATGCCACGGTAATGGAGGTGACGTGAGACCGAAAATTCTTGACCTTTGCTGCAAGGCCGGAGGTGCCGGCATGGGCTACTATCGGTCTGGATTTGAAGTGGTAGGCGTCGATATTGAACCCCAGCCACACTACCCATTCGAGTTCCACCAGGCCGATGCGCTGACCTATCCCCTGGACGGGTTTGACGCCGTACATGCCAGCCCGCCGTGCCAAGCATACATGGACACGAACAAAGGCGGACTGAAAGAGAAAGGCCACCCCAGGTTGATAGAGCCGATACGGGAAAGGCTAGCGGCATCGGGACTTCCGTACATTATCGAGAACGTGGAGAATGCGCCTTTGTTGGAGCCTTGGCGGTTGTGCGGGACAATGTTCGGGTTGAGGGTAATCCGTCACCGGCTCTTTGAAATCTGGCCGCGGACTATGTTGCTGTTGCCACCATGTAACCACTGGGGGACAGTCGCTGCCGGTGACTTCGCGGGGGTGTACGCCTTCGGAGGGAAAGGACACCGGCACGGTAAGGGTATCCGTGACCCCAAGAGCGCCCCAGGTCCATCCTGGTCAGAAGCCATGGAGATATCCTGGATGACTCAGGCAGAACTCACCCAGGCAATTCCACCGGCGTACACCGAGTTCATAGGCCGTGAATTTCTGAGATGATCCCCCGAGGCGAGTGTGTCACCTGGCTTTGTAGATACTTGGGAGAATTACTGTGGCGACTGGCCTGAGTGTGTTAACTGCGGAAGAGAAAGAAGCTAACCGGGCTACGGCCCAGAAAGGGGATGGGGAATGTCAATAGTTTCATACATGACCGATAGCGGTGTGAAGGTTCGCGTGGAGGAGTGCCGAGGAGAGCCGGACTGGGCCAATCCCCAGCTTGATATTAAAGGTCTCTTGTCACTGGATTGCACCTGCTGTAAAGGTAGGGGCACTCATCAGGTCGGGGAAGGCCCTGATCGTGACGACTATGGTTGTGACATATGCGAAGCAAAAGGCACTTTCGGTCTTGTCACTGGGAAAGGGCAAGTTTAGCCATGTGGTACCGCACCAACAAGGACACCGGGAAGAAAACGAGGGTCACCCCGGAGCAAGTCTACATGGTGGCACAGGCGAGTTTCTACTACCCCGATGTCGCGGTATCGGTGGCCAGATTCAGAGACCTGGATTTACCGTTTGCAACCTACGAATGGAGGAATGAGTGATGGAAGTTTGGATGATGGCAGTCATCGGGTTAACCGGCTTTGCCGGACTCACACTGTTGTTCT
>SDBS01000269.1_pt1 | contig 47534 bp, 40 predicted proteins | sample 2277091 | NCBI WGS metagenome assembly SDBS01 (sample SAMN10404972, study PRJNA504765) | marine sediment metagenome | isolation source: marine sediment core GS10_PC15, 163 cmbsf | place: Arctic Ocean: Southern Knipovich Ridge | collected 2010 | reverse complement strand
GATCACGCTGTTCGGCCACGAGGGATCGGGGATCAGCTGGTTAATGGGATCATCCAGGTCATCACCAGCAAATCCCACCAGACCGTTCGATCCGACGTAGAAGGCCGAGCCGGCGGGGTATGTCTCACCGCAGAAGCGAATATCGAAGGGCGAAAAGGCGGTCCAGTAGGCGTCGTCCGCGCGCCAACCCTGGGGCTCGATCGGCTCGAACCACTCGTACGCCGGGGCCCATTCGCTCGATTCGAAGGAATCCCAGAAGTAGTAACCGGCGTCGCCGCCGCTCCGGGGCGGGACGATCGGCATCGGGCTCGAAAGGAAGGGGGCGCCGGAAACACCGAGGGCCAGCGCGCCGACCAGGAGCACAACAACGGCAACTCGCATCTCTCCTCCTCGGGTTGAACAGGGGTCCCGTTGCGCTCCGGTCGGGGATGCAAAACGGGCGGATTCTCATCCGTCCGTAACTAACAGCGAAATCCGTGCCAAGCGGCGCAGAGTCGGGTACTACTCGAACTCGGCCAGCGCAGGACGCTGGACCCCGGTTCCGCGAAGAGGGGTTTGGAATCCTAGACCCCCTCCCCGCGAGCGAGGTTCCTTCTTTGAAACAAGGGGTTTACACCCCTTGTCTTATCAACGACGCCGGCGATACAGGAGCATAGGTCCGGCATTCATGCTGGCCCGTTTCTCAGCGGTTTAGGGCTTTTATCTCGCCAGCCGTGCATGTTGGTTAAGCCCTGCGGGTGGGGGAAGTTGTTGAAGACCATCCCGTTTTGCTCACCACTACCGACAATACAGTCCGGACAAGGCCTCCTGTCAATAAAAGGGGCGGGAACCCCCGGTGAGCGGGCGGCCACAGAGGGCTGCCTCTACGAAAAACTGCAACTTTCACCGTGATCTGTGAGGGTACATTGCCGTTACGGTGTGCGAAAAGCGGGGCTCCGGGCCCCGCTCTTCGTAAATTGTTCTGAGGATCTCGCCGAGCCGCCGTTCTCAGCCCCGCGAGATGAGGTTTACTCTAAGACCGTCTCCGCGAGCGTACGGATTAATACGAAGCTTTTATCTGTCCCCAGGTGGTTTCCTCAACGGCGCCCGCGATGTCGAAGGTCCAGACCTCGGACCACACCGTCAGACCGAGCTCGGTCTCTTTGGCCTTCACCTTCCACCAGTAGCCGCCCCTATCATCATCGCCGAAGATGTAATCCAGCCAGGTTGCCCCGCCGCGCTCAAAGATGACGGGATCATCAAAATCGTTGTTGTCCGCCAGGTAGAGGGTGTAATTCACGCTGCCGTGGCCCGAGTACTCCGCCGCCTCCCAGGTGAAGTGGATCGTATCACCGGGTTCATACTCACTTCCGTCCGGGGGGGTGAGCAGGTCGAACTCGCCGACCTGATCGTCCACGTAATTGGAATCCACAAAGCGGATGGCGAACTGGTTGGGGATGACTTCTTCGTTGTAGGAGTACTTGGCCGCGTCGGTGCCGCTTCTCTTTTCGAGGCCTACGGTGGCGGAGAGGCCGTGGTCCCGCCAGGTATCACCTACAACATCTTTGTACCGGAACTCGATGGTGTTGTTCATGTTGGACACGGGAGCCTGGAAGATCATGACCTGGAATTCAATGGGATCGCTTGGAGCATTGTAGAAGTACCAGGGCGTGTAGCTGATGCACCACTTTTGCGTCGGGGACGACCCGGCCACCTCTACGTAGATGTCTCCATCCGCATAGCCGTGGAGGTTGTCCCACAACGGCGTGAGGATGCTGTTGGGCGCCACGCCATCCGGTATGTTTTGGTTGATCGGCTCGTCCATATCGGTCATGTAGAAACCCAAAATTCCGTTCGAACCGACGTAGAAGCTGGACCCGCTGGGATAGTCGTTGCCGCAGAAACGGATATCGAAGGGTGTGGTGAGATTCCAGTAGGTGTCGTCACCCCGCCAGCCCCGCGGGTTGCGTGGTGTACGCCAGTTGTACGAGGGCGCCCAATTATCAGTCTCCTGGGAGTCCCAGAAATAGTAACCCGCGCCATCGCCGCTGCGCAGCGGAACGTAGTCGGGCCCGAGAGGTGCAGCCACCATCGGACTGGACTCGTCCTGGACTCCGATCGCGCCGGCCGCGAAGACGGCTACGGCACCGAGGAGGAGCAACATCAGAACCTTTCGCATCATTCCCTCCTTCTTGTATCAGAATGTAAAGTCAAGCGTATGGCAATCTACCACCGCATTTGGACGTTGTCAAGCCATCTTAGATAATCCATGATAAAAAATAGTCCGAAAGCCGCGTCCACTGAGGTCTAGAGTCAGCCAAGCCCTCCATCGAATGGCCCGAGCCATCAAAGGGGCGGCTCGTAAGCCGCCCCTCCAGAGTCGCCTTTTACTCGAAGGTGGCCTTGATCTGGCCCCAGGTAGTGTCCTGGACCGCCACATCGCTGATGATGAGCCTATTCGTCTCCTCGGACCACTCGTAGAGGCCCAGAACCGACTCCGTGGCCTTCACCTTCCACCAGTAGGTTCCGGTGTCGTCGGAACCGAAGATGTAGCTGAGGGTGGGGTTGGTTCCCGTATCGAAGATCCGGGCGTCGTCAAAGCCCTCGTTGTCGGCTAAGTAGAGCTCGTAAGTAACAACGCCTTCGCCCGTGTACTCTGGCTCCTGCCAACGGAAGACGATCTCCTCGCCCACTTCGCCCACGTATCCGTCCTCGGGAATGATCAGGTGGAAGCGCCCAATCTGGCTGTCCACGTACTGCTTATCAACGAAGCGGATGGCGAACTGATTGGGGATGACCTCCTGATTGTAGGAGTACTTGGCCGCGGTGGTGCCGGAGTTGTTCTCCAGTCCCACTGTTGCCGAGAAGCCGTTGTCCCGCCATGAATCACCGACCACGTCCTTATAGCGGAACTCGATGGTGTTGTTGATCCCGGCCACGTCGGTCTCGCGGATGAGAACCTGAAACTCGATGGGGTCGCTGGGCGCAAGGTCATAAAACCACGGAGAGTAGCTGATGAACCAGGCGCGGTCGGGCTCGCTGCCGACCAGGTCCAGCGAGATGCTCCCGGCGACGTAACCGGCGAGGTTGTCCCAGAAGACGGCGATGATCGCGTTGGGCGCCGTGCTAACTGGAATGTTCTGGTTAATCGGCTCGCTCATGCTGGCGGCGGCGAAGCCGAGAATGCCGTTGGAGCCCACATAGAAATTGGACCCCGCGGTGTGGCGGATTCCGCAGAAGGTGACAGCAAAGGGCAGCGACGTAATCCAGTACGTGTCGTCGCCCTGCCACCCCTGGGGGTGGGACGGGGTGCGCCAGGCGTAGTTGGGCGCCCAGAGGTCGGTTTCGGTGGAATCCCAGAAGTAGTACCCCGCACCGTCACCCTGGGTCATCGGGGAGTACACACCCAGGGGAAACACACCCAGGCCGGCGGACGAACCGAGGACGCCATCGGTCTCAACCGAGATCGCCCCGGCGGCAAAGGCGGTTGCCGAAAGCAACACCAAAAATACCAAGGCTTTCCTCATGACCACTCCTTTTGGTTAACAACAAGAAGCTACGCAGTTAATATCTCTTACCGAGAGATCGTGATTTGTACTGATAATTTAGTACCAAACATCAACGGTGTCAAGTGAATTAAAACAACGATACCAAAACATTAAACCAAAGATAACCGATATATCGTTATAGTGAGACTCCGCCCACCTTTCCCCGCTCTGGACGGCAAACTCTATTGGTAATTCGATCAACTCGAAACGACTGCAATCCTTTCCCAGGAGCCAACTTCGAGTCAAGTACATATAGTATATCACACTCAGGTGCTTTTACCAACACCAAAATGGCGACAAACGCGCCAAACCTGTTCAAAATGAACCTCGCCCCGGGCACGAACGCGCGCCCAGGGCGAGTTTACATCACAATAAAGGCGCTGTTCAAAATGGGGCGCCAAAATGCACGGTGGGTAAATCCGATAAACGATATATACAACATATAGTATATGTGCTCGCTTAGCATACAATCAGTTGCCAAACCAGGCGCCGACGGGTACAATTCGTTCAACAGCCCGATCCCGGAGTGGTTACACCAAAAGCGAAGGAGCCGATGTGGCCGAAACGATGAAGGCCGTCCGCAAACTAACGCCGGGACCAGGGGCTGAGCTGGAAGAGGTTACCGTTCCGGCGCCCGCCGAAGACGAGGTCCTGGTAAAGGTCGCCTCGACCAGCATCTGCGGCACCGACCTCCACATCTACCAGTGGAACGAGTGGGCCGACCGGCGCATCGTGAACCTCCCCCAGACCCTGGGCCACGAGCTGGCCGGCGATGTGGTCGAGATCGGCTCCCGGGTGAGAAGCGTCAAAATAGGCGACTACGTCTCCGCCGAAACCCACATACCCTGCGGCCACTGCTGGGCCTGCCGGACCGATAAGCAGCACATCTGCCTCAACCTCAAGATTCTGGGGGTTGACCGTGACGGCTGCTTCGCCACCTACATCACCGTGCCCGAGACGGTGATCTGGCAGAACGACCGGGCCATCCCGCCGGACCAGGCCTCCGCCCAGGAACCGCTGGGCAACGCCGTGGACACCGTCCTGGCCGAGGACGTGGCGGGGAAAACCATCCTGGTTACCGGCTGCGGACCGCTGGGTATCCTGACCATCCTCGTGGCGCGGGCCTCGGGCGCGACCACCGTCTTCGCCACCGACGTCTCCGGTTACCGGCTGGAGCTGGCGAAGAAGGCCGGTGCGGACCACGTGTTCAACGTAACCGAGGCGGACCCGGTTCCAAAGATTCGCGATTTGACCGGGGGTATCGGCGTCGAGGTGCTCCTCGAGCTCTCCGGCGCACAGGCGGCCCTGAACCAGGGGCTCGAGGCGCTCGCCTACGGCGGGCGGGTCTCCCTCCTGGGGCTGTTCGATTCCGAGGTGAAGGTGGACCTGAACGACGGCGTGATCTTCAAGAACGCCCGCATCTACGGCATCGTCGGGCGACGGATGTACACCACCTGGTACAAGACCAAGCGTCTCCTCGCCTCGGGGGTGTTGGACATCTCCTGCGCCATCACGCATACCTTCCCATTGGAGAAATACGCCGAGGCCTTCGAGTTGATGGCCTCGGGGAAAAGCGGTAAGATCGTCCTGCACCCCTGACGGTAACGTGTATCAACCAAGGGGAGCCGAACGCCCGGCTCCCGTTGACGTGCTATACTTGGAATATATTACTCAGCCTCAAATCCCATGGATAAAATCCTCGCCGTCATCGGAGCCTACAACGAGGCGCCGCGCATCGCTCCGGTCATCGAGCGCACCCTCGAGCACCTGCCGAATATCCTGGTGGTCAACGACGCCTCCACCGACGACACGGCGAAGGCGGCCGCTGAGGCCGGGGCGCTGGTCCTGAACCTCCCCGCACCCAACCGCGGCAAGGGGTACGCCCTCCGGCGGGGATTCTCCTACGCTCTGGCCGAAGGCTACGACGCCGTGGTCACCCTGGACGCCGACGGCCAGCACCCACCGGAGCTCATCCCCCGCTTTTTAGACGAGTTGGAGGCCGGGGCCGATCTGGTTTACGGTAACCGGCTGGGTGATTTATCCAGGATGCCCGCCGCGAGAATCTTTTCCAACCGCGTCACCACCCGCCTAGTCTCCCTCCTCGCCGGTTCAAGGATTCTGGATTCCCAGTGCGGGATGCGGGCCGTTCGCCGCTGGGTTTTGGAACGGGCGGTCACGACGGCCGACCGCTTCGCCGCCGAGAGCGAGCAGATAATCCGCGCCGCCCGCGCCGGAGCCAAACTCGTCCCCATTCCCATTCCCACCGTCTACCTAAAAAACTCCGACAGCAAGATGAACGTCGTCCTGGACACCCTGCGCTTCGTCGGCGTCTGGTTCCGGCTCCTGGGCGAACTCTGGTAGCCGCCACCGCTCCGCCAATCCCCTCTCCCCTCTGGGGGGAGGGCCAGGGTGGGGGACTGACCTTTAGGTCGGCCCGCGGGCGGGTCTAAAGACCCGCCCCTACATCTGCATAATTAGTGAGGCACGGGTCAGGGTGAGGGCTTCCTCATGTCCCCTCTCCCTCTCAGGGAGAGGGCCAGGGTGAGGGTAAAACACTACAGCAACCGTTGCTGGAGCCGGGCCCGGGGATGGGCCCGATCGTAGGAATCCCGCCAGCGCCCAACGGCCACCCTGGCGTAGTTCGCCGTCGTGTCGAGGCTCACGTGCCCCAGCATCTCCTGGATCAACCGTAGGTCCACCCCGGCCTCGAGGAGATGGGTGGCGAAGCTGTGCCGCAGGACGTGGGGCGAGACGGTGCGGTTGATGCCGGCCTCGCGAGCGTAGCGCTTGACCAGGCGGCCCACCGAGCGGTCGGTGAGCGGCCCGCCGTTCCGGTTCAAGAAGAGCCGGTCGGTTTTTGGATCGAGATGACCCCGAAGTTCCAGGTATTCGGTCACGGTTACCGCCGCCGACTCGCCGCAGGGAACGATCCGCTCCCTCCTCCGTTTCCCCCTAACGGTGACCAGTCCCCGTTCGAGATCGAAATCCCGCGCTGAAACGCCCACCGCCTCCGATACCCTCAAGCCCGCGCCATAGAGTAGTTCGAGGAGCGCCGTGTCCCGAGCCCGCAGCGCACAGCCCTTCCGGTACCCAGCCATCGCCGCCTCGACGTACCGCGAATACAGACGACCGCCGTTGCCGTTGAGGAAGAGGTGATCAGACTTCGGTTCTAGTGTCTCCCTGAGCTTGAGATAACCCGCCAGCGCCAGGCGGATCGGCTCGGGTAGTCGTAACTCCCGGCAGGCCTTCGAGCGGACGAAGCCGTAGCCGACGTTAATCTCGTCAACCTTCAGCTTCGCCAGGACCGCCGAGGACAGCCCCAGCCACTCGCGCATGAGATCGAGCGCCCGGTCCCGCTCCTCCAGGGAAAGCTTGGCGCGGGGGGCCTCGACCAGCCGGACCGCCTCCTCCACGCTCAGGACCTCGGGCAGCGGCCGGGCAAGACCCCTACCCCGGGGCAGCAGCTTCGCCGGGTTGCCTCCGAGGTGGCCCTTATTCACCAGCCAGCGCCCGAAGGACCCCAGCGACGCCCGGCGGCGGGCCAGCGTCGCGTCCGAGTCCCCGGCCTGCCGACGCTCGGCAAGGTAGATGCGCAATTCAAGGGCGACGAAGCGCTCCAGGGTGGGGGCGAGGCCCTCGGATTCGAGGAAGTCCACCAGGGCGTTCAGCTCGCCCCTATACGCCCGCAGGGTGTGCGCCGAGACGCCTCGCAGCTCCTCCTGCTCGGCGAGGTACTCCTCGATCAGCTCAGGTAAAGACCGCTCGTCCATCGGGAGGATTGTAATACGCGAAGCAACCGGAGACCAGCAACTCCCTTGACCGACCGGCGAAACGGGACTATACTGTTAGGTGAGACAAGAGATCGGGTGAAAGTGAGGAAAAAATGAAAAGGATGTTACTTTTATTACTCATGCTGTGCATGTCAGTTACCGGCGACTCCGGCGAAGACGGCGATTACTACTACTGGGACGACGGTGTCATGGTCAGCAGTTGGGTCTGGTACACCGGCGGCAACTACTGGGCCGTTCAGTTCGACCAGATTCACGGGTATGAACGGGTTTCATGGATAGGCGCCATGACGTACCCCGACTGGCCCGATGAGACCTATCAGGGCTGCTACGTCCACGCCTTTGACGATTTGGGCGGATATCCCGGGAGTAACCTCTTACGCGAATACTTACCCCTCACCGGCTCGGATGAGTTTGAATGGGTGGAAATTACGGATTACGTACCGATAACGAGCGATGCCTTTTACATCGCCTTCGAGCAGTACGGCAATTACCCCTCTACCGACGCAATGGGCGTAGACGCCGAGGCCGGTACCCACAACTGGACGGGCTACCAGGGTTCCTGGTCGCCTACTACGCTCTTCGGCGACTTCATGATTCGCTGTTGTACCGGTGATGTGGACCCCGGCGATGGACCGGGACCGGGGGTAGTTGCAACCTCCTGGGGCGAGCTCAAGGCGGCCTACGCCGAGCTCGAGGCCCGCATCCTGGGCGACAGGGCGACACAGCCGGACAGCCCTCCCCGAAACCACCCGAAGAACGACGCCTGGCGGGCGATACGGAACCTGTACTGAGAAAGTCATCATGTTTTGCGGGTGGGTTATAAAGACCTGCCCCTACGTTTTTGAGACAAGGGGCTTTAGCCCCTAGCAAACCAAACAAGGGGTTGAACCGAGTGGAGCGAGCTATGCCCCCGGCAAACCGAGCTATGCCTCTGGCAAAACCCCTTGTCTATTACGGGGTCGCGGCTCTATCCCCACAAAAGCCGGGCGAATAGGGCTACAGTAGCGGCGTTTTTCACAGGTCTCGAGTCTTTTATTCCTTCGTAGGGCGGGGTTTCCCAACCCCGCCGCCGCATGTAAGATCATTATCCTGTTTTAGGAGGGGTTTAAAATCCCCGCCCTACATTAAACCGCCACACCCCCCCCTCACCCTGGCCCTCTGTCCAGAGGGGCAAGGGGACATATGAAACGGGCCGACCTAAAGGTCGGCCCCTACGAGGGTGTAGCGCGTTTTACGCTAGCTTACGCTGCGATGGGGTGCTTTGAGTCGGCGGGGTCCTCGTAGGCCCCCTCGGCCTCGAGCACCGCCTTGAAAGCGGTGAGGGCGCACTCGAGGTGGCCCTCGTCGGGCTCGGCGGTGGTCAGGAGCTGCGTGACCAAACCGGGGGCGACGAAGAAACGGGCCAGCTTGGATTTCGGATGCCGCCCGGCCAGGCGGATCCACTCGTAGGCCACCCCGGCCACCACTGGGATCAGGCCGATGCGGATGAGCGCCGCCCAGAGAAAGTTGATACCCTGGAGCGCCGGGATGGCGAAGAAGACGGAGTGGACCAAGACAAGGGCGATGAGCATGAAGACCAGAAAACCGGTGCCGCAGCGGGGGTGGAGGCGGCTCTTGTCTTTGGCGTTCTCGACGGTGAGCTCCTCGTCGGCCTCGAAGGCGGCGATGGTCTTGTGCTCGGCGCCGTGGTAGCGGAAGAGGTCCAAGACGTCCTTCATCCGCCGGATGAGCGCGAGGTAGAGGAGGAAGAGGATCACCCGGATGCCGCCCTCGACGAGGTTGAACCAGATTCCGCCCTCGGGCTCGAGGACCGGCCAGAGGCTCATCAAGCCCCGGGCGGCCCAGAGCGGCCCCAGGACAAAGAGGGCCACGCCGAACACCAGGCCGGGGAGGAGGAGTAGCGCCGCCCGCTTGCCGGAGATCAGCCCCGGCTTCTCGTCTATACCTTCGACAGAGCGGCCCTCCTCGACAGCCTTTTTCTTCTCCTCCTCCTTCTCGGCGAAGTCGGCGGAAGCGGTGAGCGCCTTGGTGCCCAGGACGGCGGAGTCCAGCACCATGGACGTGCCGCGGATGAAGGGCCACTTGAATATCTTCCACCGGAAAAAGTGGGGCAGCGGCAGCTCGGAGAGCTCGATGCGGTCGTCGTAGGGGCTTCTGAGAGCCATGAAGCACCTCTTTCGGCCGCGCATCATCACGCCGCCGATGACCGCCTGGCCGCCGACCAGTTTCTTCTTCGGCTTCTTTTCCTTCTCAGACATAGTTAAATGAGCTTATCTACGGAATTTCGGTCGGGAATAACGTTTCGCGCGAAACAGCATTCCCGAGCGAATTATAGTACAAATACCCCTAACTCTCACCTTTCTCTAAGGGATAGTGGGGCAGCGTCGGCCACCGGCTTGCGGTTCCTTCCCTCCCTGCGGGCGACTAAACCGAAACGGCACCGGTGATCACCGCCAAGCGTCCGTCGAGCTTCGTACGCAATCCGCCCTCAAGCCGGCACGTAAACCTTCGCGCCGCTCGTCCAGCCCTCCCGCCACTCGATCCGTCCCACGACGACCCTTAACAGGCAGTACTCGTCGGACTCGGACCCACCGGGGATGTTTTTCTCCAAATTGAAGGGGGCCAGATCCCACACCCGGCGCCGGTCGTCCGCGGCATCCACAACCACAGCCTCACCGGTGACGACGGCGGCGCTTTCCCCACGGGGCTGCTCCACGAAAGCCAGGCAGACCTTGGGATTGCTCCCGATCTGCCGCACCTTGCGCGAGGAACGGGAGGTCGTAACCCAGATGGTGAGATCGTCCTCGACGATGGGGGTCACGGGGCGGACCCACGGCTGATCGCCTTCACCGGTGGCGAGGTAGGCGTGGGGACAGCGTCGCATTATCTCTACGATCTTTTTCACGTCCGACACCGCCATGCTCACCCCCCCCTGCTCAAAGGACGAGTCCTCCGACCCGTCCTGTTCTCCAGCGGGGAACCTAAATGATTCCCAGGGTCCGTCCCGCCTTTTCGAAGGCCACGAGGGACCAGTCTATCTGCTCGTCGGTATGGACCGCGGTGAGGCTGATGCGGATGAGAGCTTCGCCGGGGGGCACCGCCGGGCTGATCACCGGGTTGACGAAGACGCCTTCATCCTGGAGGAGCCGGGTCATCTTGAAAGCGGTCAGGTCCTCGCCGACCACCACCGGGATGACCGGGGTCTCGGAGCCGTAGGTGTCGAAGCCGAGTGCATCGAGAGCCCCCTTCATCCGGCGGGTGTTGTGCCAGAGCTTATCGATCAGCTCGGGGTGTTCGAGCATAATGCGCAGCGCCTCCAGAGCCGCCCCCGCCGCCGACGCGGGGATGCTCGCCGAGAAGATGAGCGCCCGGCTCACGTGCTGGATGTAATCGAGCACAACCTCGTCCCCGGCCACGAAACCGCCGATGGAGCCTAATGTCTTGGAGAAGGTGCCCATGATCAGGTCCACCTTCTCGGTGAGGCCGAAGTGGACCGTGCACCCCTCGCCGCGTGGGCCCATCACGCCGATGGCGTGGGCCTCGTCCACCATCACCGCCGCCTTGTACTTCTCCGCCAGCTCCACGATCTGGGGCAACGGGGCGATGTGACCCTCCATACTGAAGATGCCGTCCACGACGATCAGCTTGCCCTTGGGCGGCGGGATCCAGAAGAGGCGCTCCTCGAGGTGCTTCATGTCCATGTGGCGGAACTTCAGGATCTTCCCGAAGGCGAGGCGGGCGCCCTCGACGATCGAGGCGTGATCCAGACTGTCTATGACGACGAACTCGCCCCGCCCCACCAGGGTCGAAATGACCCCCAGGTTGGTCAGGAAACCGGTCGAGAAGATGAGAGCCTTGGGCTTATTGACCAGATTCGCCAGCTCCTCCTCCAGCTCGAGGTGGATGTCCAGGGTGCCGTTCAAGAACCGGGAACCGGCGCAGGAAGTACCGTAGGTGTCCATGGCCCGTTTGGCCGCCTCGATCACACGCGGGTGGTGATTGAGCCCCAGATATGAGTTTGAGCCCAGCATCAGCACCGTCTTACCGCCCATCTTCACCTCGGGCCCGACGGAGCTCAGGGGGCGGAAGTAAGGATAGACCCCCGTCTCGCGGGCTTCGTTCGCCCGGGTGAACTGGCTGCACTTCTTCAGGATCACCTTTTCTTCCATCTTTGCTCCAGCGATATTTAAAAAAAACGTATCCGCCTTATCTTAGCATAAAAGCAACGTGGGGATAACGGTAACGAGCAGTCTTCAACACCGCCCGGCGATTCGCCCCGTCATCGTGTGAATATAGCGTGTATCGGATGCAGATACATTTAGCAGAGTCTACAGAACTAAGGAGGATAACCAGCGGGGAGTACGAATCCCAACCGGTACATCAAAAGCCCGGTGTGCAACCACCGTTACATCTCTTTATTCCTCTGAAAAAATCCAATTAATCGTTTTCCTTCGCCCCCTATTAGGAGGAGAGGGCTAGGGGGAGCGGGAGCCCACCGCGTGCGGCGCTGGGCCCGTGCACCGAGAGGTAGTACTGCGTAATTCGATAACCGTCTCCCGCGAGCAGCGCTCCTGCAATGCGCTATGACAAGGTGTCTAAGACAAGAGACTTTAATCCCTTGTTTCAACGTAGGGGCCGACCGACCGGTCGGCCTGCATCAACTTCAACCGCTGAAACTGTCAAAACGCTCTTACTAAAAAAACATACTTCAATCTGGTTCATATGCGGGTGATGACCCAAAAAAAACTAGCAGTATAATTGACCTTATTGACGAATCGGATATTTGAGTATATTATTCGCTGTGCTGGCAATTGTATCCTACGTAAAAAACCGGAGGGAAGGAGAAGCCATGAAAAAGTGTATCTTCCTTATGGGTCTTCTGGGTATCTCCGTCCTGGCGGCCTTCGCCGCGAACGCCGCCCTCTCGACCGCCGAGGGGCCGTCCGGCGCCTTCGTCATCTCGCCGGGTTTCGAGCACAACCTGGCTGGCTCGGGCGGCGGATACTACTTCTTCGACACCACCGAGCCCTCGGACCCCATATTCCGTTACTGGTGGTTCCACCAGTGGGGTTCCCAGGGCTGGGCCGATAACGACGCCTACTGGACGACGACCACCAACTTCGACGTCCGCTTCTGCGGGGTTGACTACCCATCGGGCTCGACGCTCTACGTGGGCTCCAACGGGTTTTTGGGCTTCATCGAGGAGGGCATGGACGAGCCGATCAACCAGGAGCTGCCCGACCCCACGCCCCCCAACGCCGTAATCGCCGGCTGGTGGGACGATCTCGACGGCACCGAGGGTGGAAACATCTGGATTGATCGGGTGGAGAAGGACGGCGTACAGGCGCTGGCAATCACCTATCAACCCCAATACTTCTTCGACGCCTCCCCGGATGACCCGATCAAGTTCCAGATCCAAATCTACGAGCAGGAGTACCCGGACGCCAACAACCGGATCGAGTTCCACTACTTCGACGTGATCGGCGATTCCTGGCGTGACTCCGGCCTCAGCGCCACCATCGGCCTGGAGAACGCCGACGGCACAGACGCAGCCCTCTACTCCTTCGACCAGGAGGTCCTCTCCAACGTCTTCGGCATCCGCTTCGTTGACCAGATGGTCTACGAGAGCCAACTCGGCGCCTTCGACCTCCTGGAACCCCCCGACGGCGCGGAGATCTCCATCGGCGACCGGGCTACCTTCCGCTGGGAGCAACCCTCCTACGAGGGCGACGGGGAGCTCACCTTCTACATGCTCTTCGCCGACAACCCCGAGCTCACCGACCCCGTCGAACTCGACGTGGGCTCCAGCACCTTCAAGGAGATCGTCTTCGGCACCTTCGGCCTCGATCCGGGCCTGTGGTACTGGAGCGTGCGGTGCGAGGAGTCCCTCCTGGGCAACACCCGCATGGCCGACAGCGTCTGGACCTTCGACCTGGTCGAGGTGATTGACGATACGCCTCCCCAGGTAACGGGCCAGAACCCGGCCGACGGAGAGGCCGACGTGCCGCGGGGGAGAAATATTCGCTTCCACGTTACCGACGACATATCCGGCGTGGATATCTCGACCATCGTCTTCACCTGCGAGTCAGAATCCCGGTCGAGCGGCCCTACACTGAGCATGGGCGGCGCGTTCAACGCCATCATCCCGGGCCAGTTCTCGATCGACGACTCCGATCCCCTGGATGTCATCTGTGTCTTCGACCCCGATCTGCTCCTGCCGAGGGACACCATCACCTGCACCGTGGCCGCCGGACTGGCGGACATGTTCGGCAACGCCACCACCCAGGATATCGTGTGGTCCTTCGATGTCGTGGGCGCCGAGGTGGAGGAGAGCTCCTGGGGCGCCATCAAGGCCGGGTTCGAGTAGCCATACACCACAGTTCAACAAAAAAATAGCGGGGTAATCTGCCCCGCTTTTTTACTGTTAAAATCCGTAGGAACGGGTATCCACACCCGCCCGGTGATATTTACCAAATGTAGGGTGGGGGCTCCGTACCCCGCCATCATGCGAACCATAATGTAGGGCGGGGATTCCATCCCCGCCGCCGATATATTCACTCGGTCTCCCACAGAGGGGCGACCCTACACCATCGCATCCATCAAATGAAGGGACATGCTTCTCCTAAAATACACTAAGACAAGGGATTTTGCCAGAGGCATAGCTCGGTTTGCCGGGGGCATAGCTCGCTCCACTCGGTTCGCTCGGTTTAAACCCTTGTTTCAACGTAAGGATCAACCTACATCCCCGCTGCCGAGTTAATCAAGCGGTCGCCCGCTCCAAGGCCGACCCTACATCGCCCCGCCGCTCAAGCGTGGCCGCGCTACGTCATGTGATGAGGGATTCACTCGCGGGGATAAACGCCTGAATACCAACCGTTTTCCTCGCGGAGCTCGGGGCCAGCGCTGGACGCCGGTTCTGCTTCAAGCCGGCCCGGCGGCCTCGAGCTTCTCCAGGATCTGACCCACCGTCAGGAGCCTCCCCTCGCTCACCAGTTTTCCGTCAATCTCGAGGCCGGGTGTTACCAGCACCCCGGCCGCGGTGATGCCGGCGAGATCCTCCTCTTTCACCACGGCGCCCTGGATCCCCGCCAGGTCCAGCGCCTCCAGGCAGTTCTGGTAGAGACGCTCGCATTTGGGACAACCCATTCCGTAGATCTTCAGCTTCCGCATAAAACTCCTTAACCGATGTCCGGGTAGACGAGTCCGAAGAGGTAGCCCACCAGCGTGGACATGACAACCACCAGGCCGATGTACACGGCGGTCTTCTTCGTTCCCAGAACTGACCGGATGACCAGCATGTTTGGCAACGACAGGGCCGGACCGGCCAAGAGGAGCGCCAGGGCCGGGCCTCCGCCCATCCCCGCCCCCAGAAGAGCCTGGAGGATGGGCACCTCGACCAGGGTGCAGAAGTAGATGAGCGCCCCGGAGAGGCTGGCGAAGAGGTTGGCCAACAGGCTGTTACCGCCCACGGCAACCTCGACCCACTCCCGGGGGATGAGCCCCTGATGACCGGGGCGTCCGAGGAGGAAACCCGAGAGCAGGACGCCGATAAACAAAAGCGGCAGGATGTCCTTGACGAAGTCCCAGGTGGAGCGGCCCCAGGCCCGTAGGTCATCCTTGGTAAACCAGCGCCGGAGCTGTACGAGGATAAGCAGCAAGACGCCGCCGGCGACCCAGAAGCGGTTCTCGTGGAGCCATTGGCCAAGGCCGCCCCCGTTCGAACCCCAGTTTAGAAAAACGACGAGGGCGATCATGGAGAGGAAGGTTATGGCGCTCTGCCAGGGCCGGCGGCCCATCGGTACGGCTTCCGTCTCGGCGAATCCCTCGGCCAGGCGCTCGGCCTCATGTTTACGGAAGACTGTCGCCATGATGAGGCCGATCACCACGCTGAAGATGATCGCCCCCGCGGCGCGGGCGATACCCAACTCGGGACCCAGGACGACGGCGGTGAGGATGATCGCCGCCACGTTGATCGCCGGTCCCGAATAGAGGAAGGTGGTGGCGGGTCCCAGGCCGGCGCCACGCTTGTAGATGCCCGCGAAGAGGGGGATCACCGTGCAGGAGCACACGGCCAGAAGCGCCCCGGAAACGCTCGCCACCCCGTAGGCCAGCCCGCGCTTGGCCTCGGGACCGAGCAGCTTGAGCACCTGGCCCCGGGAGATGAGCACCGCCAGCGCCCCGGCGATGAAGAACGATGGCAGCATGGCGAAGAGGAAATGATTCCGGGCGTAGTCCCCGGCCATCGCCACCGCCTCGCCGGCGGCCTCCCGCACCCGCCCCGACTCAAAGGGTAAGAAATAGAAGGCCGCAAAGAGGGCCAGCATCAGAAGGAACTTCGTCCGGTCCTTCATAGCTCGAAATCGTAAGTCTCGGTTAAGGGCTCATCCGAGACGAGGTTGAGGGTTTTTAGAATCACCGGCACGACGGGATTCACGATGCGGTACATGCGCCGGGGGCCGTCCACGCGGCAGGAGACGACACCCAGCTCCTTCAGCCTGGCCAGATGGCGGCTGACGTTGGACTGCTCACCGACGCCGGGCGTGAGCTCGCAGACGCAGCGCTCACCACCGGCCAGGCGGAGGAGTATTTTCAGGCGCGTCTCGACGGCCAGAGCGCCGAGAATCTCCAGGGCGCGGTCCAGACTCGAAGTGATTGCGGTTGAATTCATGGATTCGACCTCTAGACGGCCAGATAGACGAAATACAGTCCCACCAGGATTAAAAGGCTTCCGGCGATCTTCTTTAGCACGGACCCGGCCCGTTCCATCTTCTTCGAGCCGATTAGCTTTTGGACGAAGACCGTCGAGACCCCGGCCACCAGGACCAGCAACCAGTGGCCGACGGCGTAGGCCAAGAGGAGCCCCATGCCGTAAACGACGTTCTCGCTAGTGGCGGAGAAGGCCAGAACCAGAGCCAGGACGGGAGCGGCGCAGGGGGAGGCGGCGACGCCGAAGAGCAGTCCCAGGATGAAGGCGCCCCACAACCCTCTCGACTTGATGTTCAGCCGGGCGAGACCGGGCAGTTCAACCCGGATCAATCCCCACAGGTGCAGCCCCACGAAAATCGCCACCGCAGCGAGGATCCAGTACCACACGCTCCCCTGAAGGCCGAAGAGCCCCCCCACGTATGCGGCGACACCCCCGAGGATGACGAAGGTCAGCGTCAGGCCCAGCATGAAGAACAAGCTGTATCTAAGGGCCTTGCGGGTGTTGCCCTCGGCGTAGCCCCCGACGAAGCCGATGGAGAGCGGAATCATCGCCAGGACGCAGGGCGAGAAGGAGGAGATGATACCCGCCAGGAAGACCCCGAGGAAGGCCAGGAGCGGGGTCGAGGTCAGCCACCCCTCGATGGAGACGAGCAGGTCACCCATCAATCAACACCCATAAGTTTGAGCTGGGCGACGATCTCATCTTTCGTCATCACTCCGACATGGCGGAAGACCTCTTTCCCGGCGGCGTCGTAGAATATCTGGGTCGGGATGACCTGGATGCCGAGGTCCTCGGCCAGCTGGTAATTATCGTAAACATCCACGACTACCACTAAAACCCGGCCCTCGTACTCCCGCTTCACCTCCTCGAGGGTCGCCGCCATCTCCTGGCAGGGGATGCACATCATGGAGCCGAAGTCTATGAGTTTGGGGAGCGCCGACGGAGTGGTCTCGGCCGAAAGGGCTACATCCCCTTCGTCCTTGAGGACGAAAATCGCCGCGACGGCGAGGCCGATCAGGGCCAGGGCGATAATCAGGCCGTGGGTCTTTGCGTTCACGCTGTACCTCCATGCATTTACCCCGTTTTACCGCACTGATACGGACCGGATGCCGTAAGTGGTGGCGGTCAACCGGCCGGCGGTTTTTATTCGACCATTGCCCACTCCCTTTATTTACCCACCAATCATATTACCTATGGCTCATGCTGTCAAGTCTAAACTATTCCGGCCCCTGAACCGGAATTTCGGTTGACTCTTACGCCCGGCCCCGTGTACCTTAGCGGCATGTTGACCGACGCCAAAAAGCCCTCGCTCCGGTTGATAAACGCCTGCCACGACGAGGGCGTTCCCCATTACATGGCGCTGTTGGAACCCCACTTCGAGGTGTCGCTCGTCCATCTGGACTCGATGACCTCGAGCCGTTTCCCCGAAGATGCCGTGGTGGTGACCGGATCGAAGAGGCTCATCACCCGCGACGCGGTTCCCGAGACGCTCTACGAGCTGTATCGGGAAACGGAAAAACCGCTCCTGGGCATCTGTTACGGGCACCAGTCGCTGGCCCACGCCTGGGGCGCCGGGGTAATTTTAGGGTAGCTGTTCGAGGGGGATGCGACCGTCCGGGTTTCCAGGCCGGACGAGATTTTCCGGGGATTGGGCGAATCCTTTCCCGCCTTCAAGTCACACTACGAGCACGTAGTACCGGACGCCGGATAGCCGCCAATTATGCCCGGATAGTGTCGGCGGTAAGGTCTAACCCACCGGGTACGTCGTAGAAAAAAAGCATAGAGCCAACCGGTCGGTCGGCCCTACGTTTGAACCACGAGACTCGCGTAAATAAATGTAGGGGAGGACCTTTAGGTCCTCCCGTTTTATCTTCAGCCTGATGTAACTAGTACAGCGCCTTGACGGCTCCCCAACTGGTTTCTTTAATTTCGACCCACGGATCCCAGTAACAACGGATCATGAAGTCGCCGAAGAGGGTGGTCGGGGACCAGGAGCCCTGGTAGCCGGTCCAGTTGTGGGTGCCGGCCGTCGCGTCTATGCCCTGCGAGTCGGAAGACGAGTAGTTCCCGAGCTGCTCGAAAAGATGGAACACAACCACGGTCGTGCAGAGAGCGGGCCGACCTAAAGGTCGGCCCCTACGTTAAATTACCACGGCGTAGGGCGGGGGCTCCGTACCCCGCCCGACTCAACCCTCACCCTAACCCTCTCCCTGAGAGGGAGAGGGAAGCTGCGGCAGCCCGCTCCAGGAACCACCCTACGGGGGGCTCGCGAGAGTGGTCATATATTTGCATCAACCCCTACCCGCGGGACTGCGATCCAACGTGCTACGTTGGTTTTGACGTACCCGGCTTTGGTGGAGTAGAATCGGCACCGTCGCAACCGTCAATCCCATCCCTTTAAACGAAAGGAAAACATGCGCAAGTTTACCTATCTGCTTCTCGCCCTGCTGTTCATTCTGCCGCTCGTCATCCTCGGCTGCGGTGACAACGGGGAAGCGGATGACGATGAAGAGGACGGCCCGGATGATCCCACCGGCGAGGTCACAAACGGCAACGGGATCGAGAGGTCGTCGGGCGCCAAGGGCGAAAATCGTCTGGCCGCCTTCTACGACTCGGCCGACATGGTCGGCATCCTCTACTACCTGGGCCCGAAGGGGCAGCTGTACTTCATGGGCTTCGACTCGGGCGAGTGGGAGCCGCTCGGTGATCCCTGCCCGGGCACCCCTCCCTTCGATCTGGCCGCCTTCCACGATCCCAACGACGATACCTGGGGCGTGGTGGCCGTAGACGGCAAGGGCGCCCTCTGGCACTCCACCGACGAATGGGACCGGGTGGCCGATCCCCTGGGGCCGAAGGGTCAGTACGCCATCGCCGCCTTCTACGACACCGCCCTCGGTGACTCCGTCATCTCCATCATGGATCCCGGTGGCTCACTCTACCTCTACAACGGCGATGGTTGGGACACCATCAGCGACGACGCCTGCCCCGGCAAGGGCCCCTTCGATCTGACCGTCTTCTACGACGTGGTGAGCGACATCTACTGGACCTCTACCGTGGACAGCGCCGGCCAGGCCTTCGACTTTTCCATGGGCGAGTGGGCCGATTCGGGCACGTCGATCAAGGCCGACGGTCCCTTCCGCATCGCCGGTTTCCACGACATCATCGCCGACATCTACCTCTTCTACCTTCTCGACGGCGACGGCGTCCTGTATGGGTGGAACGGCGACGACTGGGAGAACTCGGGGGCGAAGTGCCCGGGCAAGGCGCCCTTCGATCTCGACGCCTTCTACGACCCCGACGCCGACGCCTATTTCACCCTGGCCATGGACTCCAAGGGCATGGTGTACCTGTTCACCGGCGAGGACTGGGAACTGCAGTACTAGATTCATACACCTTTCCGTCGAAAAGAGGGGACCGGTTGCGCCGGTTCCCTTTTATAACTTGGGAACACACTGTCCGCAGAAATGCTTTGACTCAGTCGGACGCGTCGGGTAAAGTGATTGGGTTCGTTTTTTACCTCAAACGCAGGAGATACCGATGAATCGGATCGGAAGGTTTTTTATCCTCGCGGCGCTGCTGACCGTGGTTCTCTTGGCCGGTTGCCGCGCGCCGTTCCTCTCCCTCGCCGCCTTTTACGACTCGACGGACCAGCTGGCGGTCATCTACCACGTTGACCAGGAGGGCCAGCTCTACCGCCTCAACTTCGACACCGGCGAATGGGAGCCCGACGGCGCCCCCTGCTCCGGCACACCGCCCTACGACCTGTCGGGCTGGCACGATCCCTACACCGACACCTGGCTGGTGGTGGCCGTTGACGGCGAGGGGGCCCTCTGGCATTCGACCGATGAGTGGTACCGGATCACCGAGCCGTTGGGCGCCAGGGGCAGCTACGCCGTCTCCGGATTCTACGACACCGCGTTCGGCGAGGACATCATCAACATCATGGACCCGACGGGACAGATCCACAACTACGTCGGCGACGCCTGGGGCACCATCGGCGACCTCTGCCCCGGTGACGGGCCGTACGACCTCATCGTCTTCTACGACTACAACGACGACCTCTACTGGTCCTCGTCGGTGAACAGCGCCGGGAAAACATACGACCTCCTCTCGGGGGAGTGGGTCCAGGACGGCACTCCCATCACGGGGGGACCCTACCGTATCTCCGGTTTCCACGACATCATCGCCGACACCTACCAGCTCTACGTCCTCGACGGCGCAGGCAACCTGTACCAGTGGATCGGTAGTGACTGGGAGAAGATGGAGGTCGGGTGCCCGGGCACGGCCCCCTTCGATCTCGACGCCTTCTACGATCTGGACACCGACAGCTATTACGTACTGGTTCTGGACTCGACGGGCAAGGTCTACCAGTTCACCGGCGAGGACTGGCTCCCGCAGAACTAGGACAGTCCCCGACACGTATGGCGAGAACCGGCCAGCGCCGGGCGCTGGACCCCGGCATCGCCCCAACTTGAAGCTGGACACGGACCCGCGACGATGACCTTTTCAATCTGATAATCATTTCCCGCGAGCGCCACTCCCACAAGAAAGACAAGGGGTTTTGCCAGAGGCATAGCTCGCTTCGCTCGGTTCAACCCCTTGTTTCAATGTAGGGGCGGGCCTCTATAGCCCGCCCCTCACCCTAACCCGTGGGCGACTGCTCCTCCCCAAAGGGGCGAGGGGACGGTTGATAGCGGCTCACGTCAGGCGAATACCCCTTTTATTTTGACTCGGGCGGGGATGTCGTATATATTCAAAAGGTTAATCGTCACCACCTAACTAACGGCTGGAGATACCCATGATCCGGATTGGTAAGTTCCTACTCCTCGCGGCGCTGATCGCCCTCGTCCTTCTGGTCGGCTGCAAGCCCCAACTCTCTTTCGCCGCCTTCTTCGACTCCGTCTACGACGACTACTACATGTACATGATAGACGACGAAGGCCAGCTCTGGTTCGCGACCGAGGAGGGGTGGGAGGAGGACGGTCTGGCCTGCCCCGGCAAGGCCCCCTTCAGCCTCGGCGCCTGCTACGACATCGGCCTGGACGACTGGATCGTCGCGACCATTGACTCCGGCGGCCAACTCTGGCTGTCGGGGCGCGAGGAGTGGAGCGCGGTGGGTGAGCCGCTCTACGGCGTTTCTCCCTTCTCGCTGGCTTGCTTCTACGACGAGGAGATGTACTCGGGGATAGTCTACGCCATGAGCGCCGACGGGGGGCTCTTCTACTTCGATGGAGAGAACTGGAGCGTGGACGGCGAACCCTGCCTGGGCAAGGGACCTTACGCCCTGACCGGGTTCCACGACACCGTGGACGACCTCTGGATCCTTAAATGCATAGACTCGACCGGGCGGGTCTTCAACGCCCAGGCGGAGGACTGGGCGGACGAGGGGGAGAACGTCCCCGGCATGCCGCCCTTCGACATCTCCGGCTTCTTCGACCCCGCCTACAACGCCAACCTCTTCTACGGCGTCAACGCCGACGGCCAGCTCTTCGTCCAGGGGGACGTCTGGGAGGAGGCCGGGGAAAGCTGCGGCGGCGAGGGACCCTACCGGCTGTCCTGCTTCTACGATTCGAACGACGACTACTGGCTCGTCTACTGCATAGACGGTTCCGGCGCGGTGTACATCCACAACGGAGAGGCGTGGGAGAGCTGGATTGACGGCACCGAGTAGACGTTCGTCCACACCGGCCGGTTGATGAATGCAAAATGCAGGGCGGGGATTTTCATCCCCGCCGTTTTGTATCAAAAGTAGCCCCCACCCCGCCCCTTCGAACGTAGGGCGGGGATTCCCATCCCCGCCGCGTTTAACCCTCACCCCGGCCCGTGAGCGACTTCTCCTCCCACAGGGAGAGGGAAACCTCGACGGCCCGCTCCAGGGGCCGCCCTACATTTGTTTCGATGTAAGGGCGGGCCTCTGTGCCCGCCCGTGACTATCCCACCAATTACATCTAACTGGACCGCGTCAAGCGGATGACCGAATCCTCTAGCGGGAAAGGGACATCAGCGCCTCGGCGGCGGTGAAGAGCCGCTCCTCGGAAAAGGCAGGCCCCATGAGCTGCATGCCGATGGGCAGCCCGTCATCGTCGGAACCCCAGGGGATCGAAAGGGCGGGGATGCCGGCCAGGTTGGCCGGGTTGGTGAACATGTCGCCGAGGAAGGTGGCCAGCGGATCGCCCGCTATCTCGCCCAGCTTGAAGGCCGTGGTGGGGAAGGTGGGTGAAACGATGAGGCCGACCCGGTCGAAGGCCTCGTCCAGCTCCCGGCGGATCAGAGTGCGCACCCGCTGGGCGCGGAGGTAGTAGGCGTCGTAGTACCCCTCGGCCAAGGCGAAGGTGCCGAGCATGATCCGGCGCTTGACCTCCTCGCCGAAGCCCAGGCCCCGGGTGGCGGCGTACATCTTCATGAGGCGGTCGGCGTCGGGACCGAAGACCGCGTCGTCGGGCATCTCCTCCACGCGGCTGCCGTAATTGACGCCGTCGAAGCGTTCCAGGTTGGTCGAGGCCTCGGCCAGGGCGGTGAGAACGTAGACGGCGATGGAGTGGACGCCGGTGGGAAGCGATACCTCCTCGACCCGGCAACCCATCCCGGCGAAGGCCTTCAGGAGGCGGTCGAAGGCGGCGGCCACCGCGGGCTGGACCCCTTTAGCGACACGGTGCTCCTTGACCACCCCCACGGTGAAACCGGAACATGGCTCGAAGGACGCCGGGAAGACCTCGGGCGGAGCGACACTGGTCGAATCCGCCGGGTCCTCTCCGGCGCAGACCGCGAAGGCCAACCGCAGGTCGTCGGGATTTTTCCCGAAGATGCCTATCTGGTCCATGGAGCTGGCGAAGGCGACCAGTCCGTGACGGGAGAGCCTGCCATAGGTGGGTTTGAGGCCGTAGACGCCGCAGAAGGCGGCGGGCTGGCGGGTACTGCCACCGGTGTCGGTACCCAGGGCCAGCGGAACCGATCCGGTCGCCACCGCCACGGCGCTCCCCCCCGAGGAGCCGCCGGGTATTCGCGTCTTGTCGTGGGGGTTGGTCACCGGTCCGAAGGCGCTCGATTCGCTGGAGTTGCCGAAGGCGAACTCATCCATGTTCGACTTGCCGATAACGACGGCGCCGGCCGCCTCCAGGCGCTCGACCACCGTGGAGGTATAGGTCGAGCGGTAGTTTTTGAGGATGTTGCTGGCGCAGGTTGTCGGGGCGCCCTTCCAGCAGATGTTGTCCTTGACCGCCAGCGGCACGCCGTAGAGAGGGAGCTTCGCCTTTGCCTTCGGGGGGAGGGAAATCAGCTCGTCCAGCCTGTCATCCAATTGGTTTGCATCGAGCAAGCTGATGTAAGCGTTGTGCTCAACCTTGGCTTCTAAGGCTCCGATAACAGCACTATTAACGCTATCGGGTAGGAATTCATCGTCCGCCCGCAATTGCGGAACCAGCTCTCTCAAGGTTTGTCTTTTTCCAGACACCGTGCTCCCGTTCTCACCAGCTAGGAGATTCCGGTGTAGGGCGACCCCGTAGGATGAATATCCTCTGCGGGCCGCCGCGGCGGGGATTGAAATCCCCGCCCTACATTCGGGTTCGTTATCCATCGGGGCGACCCTCTGTGGTCGCCCGTTTCAACGAGCATCGAACGCCAAATGTAGGGGCCGACCTCCGCACCGACTCACATCCTCAGCACCCCAGCCGGTCGGCCAATTTACCCAGGTCGGCCACCTCGGCGAACAGCCGCCCCTTTATCTCCTCGTATCCCGGCTGCTGCCGCTCGAAACGGCTGATGAGCACCGCCGCCATTCCGGCGTCCAGCGCCGGCGCGAGGTCGGTGTCGCACCGGTCGCCGACCATTATCATCTCGCCGGGCTCGGCGCTGACAGACTCGATTAGACCTCGAAAAAACTCCGGCTGCGGCTTGCGGAAACCGATCTCGTTGGAGAGGTGGAGGTGATCGAAGCGCTTCGTTAACCCGTATCTTTCGAGCCACGGTCTGGCGGTTCCCACGGTGTTGCTGACCAGAGCGAGGCGGTAGCGCCGGGATAGGCGCTCCAGAGCCCCGGTCACGTCACCGAAGGGAGGCGGCCCGAAGGCCTCCGGGATCTCCAGGATCCTCTCCTCGAATCTTCCCCTCAGCTCCGCGAATCCCCCCCCAGGGGTGGAGTAGTGCTCGAGGGTCGCCAGGATCGAACCGAGCCGCCGGCGCACTCCCCAGGCCTCCTCGACTCCCACCCCGACCAGCTCGGCCACCAGGGCCACCATGGCGTTCCGGGCGCCCCGGTCGTCGTTCAACACTCCCCCGAAATCGAGGCAAACCCAGAGGAGCTCCACTTCTACTCGATGAACTTAGCCGGTCTGCGCTCGATGAAGGCCTGCATTCCCTCGGTTGCCTCATGCCCGTCAAAGAGTTTGCCGAACGATGACGTCTCGGCTTCATAGGCGACTGCCAAGTCACCCCAGACACCGCTCTGCATCACCTTTTTTGCGGCAGCGACGCTGACCGGACCCCGCGCGGCGACGGCCTCGGCCCATTCCCGAGCCTTGGGAAGAAGCTCCTCCGCCGGAACGACGGCGTTGACCAGGCCGATTCTCTCACACTCGACGGCGCCCAGGTTCTCGCCGAGCAGGATCATCTCCTTGGCCCGACCCATGCCGATCAGTCTGGCCAGCCGCTGGGTTCCCCCGAAGCCGGGGATCAATCCCAGCCTGACCTCGGGCTGCCCCATCTGGGCTTCTTCGGAAGCGACCCGCAAGTCGCAGGCCAGCGCCAGCTCACAGCCACCGCCCAAAGCAAAGCCATTTATCGCGGCGATAGTCACACAGGGCAACGCCTCCAGCTTGGCAAAGACGCTCTGGCCGAACCGGCTGAACTTTTCCGCTTCCGCAATGGTCATATTGATCATCGCTTTAATGTCAGCCCCCGCCACGAATGCACGACCGGCACCGGTTATGATCAGCGCGGACAGCTTTCTCTCCACCAGTTCATCAAAGCAGTTACCCAACTCTACTAGGAGATCCCGGCTTAGCGCATTCATCTTCGGACGATCTATCATCAGCTCCAGAAAGGGATGTCCGCTATCTACTCCCTTCTCTTCCAATTGGAGATACTCGTACGCCATGAAACCTCCTCTTATCCACATATCTCAAAGCTGTTTCAAACGATCCATGCCAAGAACCAAAACTTACGTGTTCATCTTACTCCATAACCCAACAAAAATTAAATAGTTAACAAAACCACCAATGCCACAGGGGATTTGTTGATATTATTTTCACTTATTGTTGAATAAGACCATGCCGTTGTTTATACATTTATCACTAATTCAAATTGACCTGTCTGCTCACATTTATCAACAAGTTTTCAACATCCCCACCTTTGTCTTTAAACCTCCTTTTTTTAAGCATCTCTGTCCGCCTGACCCTCTCCGACATCAACTTTTTTATCAAGGCCGCTTTTCTCTCAACACCCTTACCACGTCCTGCTCAACCTTCCCAAGCCTGGTTTATTGAACCTTTCAACAGACCTACTATCTACTACTCTTTATCTTTAATAAATCTTTTGTGGATAGTATCAGTAGTGTCTTGGCTTACTTTTTGGGATTATCTCTCGTTTGTGAACCAGTGTAGAGTATTCTCATGATACAGTTAAGTGCGTTTGTGTCGTTTTACTGCCTAGACTTAAAGGATCACTCTCGGGTGAACGGATGGAGAATGCGTTTGATTTCGCTGTGAGGGGCAATTATATCCATCGTTTTGTGTGGGTGAACATTGGTGTGCGCCGGCGGTGGCGCGGTTTTTGCGTAAATGAACCATGAATAACTTAGAGAAGCTCTACTCGTGCAAAAATCTGTGCCACCGCCTCTGTAGCTGTGGATTTGGTGGTTATTCGAAGCATACCTGGCGTGATGGTCAGGCTTACTGCTATCTGTCACGTTGCCCCGTAATTCGGTGGCGGGGTAACAAGTGCATGCGCACTGCGGTGAGCTTAGATAGAGCGGTTCCGTAGTTTATGGATGGTGATTTTGCTTTCTTTTCTGAATATTTTCTCGTGTGATTTGGGGAGATCGGTTAAGGGGTGGCTTTGCGAAGGGGATCACCGTTTCTTTTTCTTCACGAGTTCCTTTATGAGGTTGGTGGCGATGATCAGGCGCTGAATCTGGTTTGTCCCCTCGTAGATTTGGGTAATCTTGGCGTCGCGCATGAGTTTTTCCGCCGGGTAGTCCTTCATATAACCGTAACCGCCCAGGACCTGCACCGCGTCGGTGGTGACTCTCATGGCCATGTCAGAGGCGAAGAGCTTGGACATGGCGCTGACCTTGGCGATGTCCTTGGCGCCGGAATCAATGTGCCGGGCCGCCTGGTAGATGAGTGAGCGTGCCGCCTCGATCTCGGTTGCCATGTCGGCCAGCATGTTCTGGATGGACTGGAAACTGGAGATGGGTTTGCCGAACTGGATGCGCTGGTGAGAGTACTCCAGGGCGATATCCAGCGCCGCTTGAGCAATGCCCACCGCCTGGGCTGCTACTCCGGGTCGAGTACGGTCCAGGGTGCGCATGGCCACGGAGAACCCCTGACCTTCACGGCCGAGGAGGTTTTTCTCGGGGATGAAGCAGTCGGTGAAGGAGAGCTCCCGGGTGGAGGATGCGCGGATGCCCATCTTATCCTCCTTCTTCCCGTAGTTGAAGCCCTCGGTGCCGTCCTCGAGGATGAAGGCGGATATGCCGCGGGAGCCCTTGGCGCGGTCGGTTATAGCGATGATGGTGTAGATCTTGGCCTCGCCGCCGTTCGTAATCCACTGTTTGGTGCCGTTGAGAACGTACCCGTCCTTTACCTTTTTTGCGGTGGTCTTCTGGGCTCCCGCGTCGGAACCGGCCTCGGGCTCGGTGATGGCGAAGGCGCACAGTTTCTCACCGGCGGCCACCGAGGGCAGGTACTTCCGTTTCTGCTCTTCGTTGCCGAAGAGGATGATCGGGTAGGCGCCCAGGGCGGTACCGGCCAGGGCCAGGGCGATGCCGCCGCACCCGCGGCTGAGCTCCTCGGTGATGATGGCCAGCTCGAGGATTCCTCCGCCGAGGCCGTCGTACTCCACCGGGATGAAGGTGCGGAAGAGGTCGGTCTGAGCGAAAATCTTTACGATCGGCCAGGGGAATTCCTGTTTGACATCGTACTCCGCGGCAACGGGCCGGATCTTTTCACGGGCGATGCGCCGCGCAAGATCGCGCATCTCGATCTGTTCCGGGGTGAGGAGGTAGTCCATGTATCTTCCTAATCGGGTGGAAGCGGATGGATTTTACCATAGAAGGGGGGATGCGGGTGCGGGTGCGAAGATAGCGTGCACCGGCAGACCCATTTATGCTACCCTTTTGTGGTAATCGTGATCGCGGCGGAGTGGAGTTTTGCTCGATCAGCTGAAGAAGACTTTCAAGCACACGATCATCTACGGCCTGGGCGGTGTCATCTCCAAGGCCGTCGGTTTTCTGTTAATCCCGGTCTACACTCGCTACCTGTCGCCCAACGACTACGGCGTGGTGGCCATGGTGATGATCTACATCACCGTGTTGGAGATCATTCTGCGCCTGGGTGTGGACAGCGCCCTATTCAAGGCCTATTTCGAGGAGACAGACGCCGATTCCCGGGGCACCCTGGTTACCACTTCCTTTCTTTTCCAACTTGTGGCCGCCGGCGCGATCTTCGCCCTGACCTACCCCCTCTCCGGCGATCTCTCCAAGCTCTTCTTCGGTACGAAGGACTACACGATCTACTTCCAGTTCGCCACCGCCTCCCAGCTGCTGGTGATGGTCAAGGTCGTGCCCCTGGCGATTATCCGGGCCAAGGAGCGGCCGGGTGTCTACACCGTCCTGAGTATCTTCAGGTTCGGGCTGATAATGGCCTTCAATGTTCTTTTCATCGTGGGACTGGGCGCGGGGCCGTTGGGGATAATCAAGGCCCAGTTCTACTCCGCCCTGGTGATCGCCCCGGTGCTCCTTTTCATCACCTTCCGCAACATGCGGCCGCGGTTCTCCTGGAACCTGTTGAAACGAATCACCAGCTTCGGCCTGCCCCTGATTCCGGCGGCGATGGCGGGGTGGGTGCTCACCCTGGCCAACCGCTACATCTTGCGCATCGCCGCCCCGGCGACCAAGTTCGCCGTCATCGCCCAGAAGGGGCTCGGTGAGATGGTGGGCAAGTCCGGCGCCCTCCTGGCCGGGGCTCTGCCGTCCCTGGGCGAGGTCGGCCTCTACGACCTGGCGTACAAGTTCTCCCTCATCGTCCGCATGGGTCTCGTTCAGCCCTTCATCTTCGCCTGGGGTCCCCTGATGTTCAGCATCTACCATCAGCCCGAGGCCAAGCGGGTCTACCGGGCGGTGCTGACGCTGTTTTCCCTCCTGGCCGTGGGGATCGCCTTCGCCATCGGGGTGATGTCACCGGAGATAGTCAAGCTCATGGCGACCTGGCCCTTCTACGGCTCCTGGGGCGCGGTCTTCATTCTCAGCCTCTCCCACTGCTTCTACGGGATGTACCTGGTCTTCACCGTGGGCACCTCGGTGGTGCATAAGACCAAGTACCAGGCATACACGGCGACCATCGGTGTCTTGGCCAACATTGGTCTCAATTTCCTCCTGATCCCCATCTGGGGCATGGTGGGCGCGGCGGTGGCCACCCTGCTGGGCTTCGCCCTGATGGCCTTCGTTCATTACCGCTTCGCCCAGCGTCAGTACCACATTGACTATGATCTGGGTGCGGTGTTCAAGATCGTCACCCTGGCCGTTGTGCTTTGGGTCGGTACGACCTTCCTCCCCTTCGGCTCGTGGGGCATCATCGGCCGGGTGGGCGCTTTGGGGCTCTTCGTGGTGCTGCTGAAGGTCTTCGGCCTCTTCAAGGCCGAGGAGGTTAAGATGGTCTTGGACGGGATCAAGGAGCGCTTCGGTCGCGGTCGAAAACCGCTGGAGGAGAAACCGGAAGGGGGAGGCCTGTGATGAGAGTTAGAATGGGTGTGGTACTGATTCTGTTCCTGGCGATGGCCGCGGCGGCGGATGTGTCTTAGGGCTATAAGGTCTTCGAAGACGACGTCCTGGCGGTAGAACCCTGGTGGCAGCCGTTCTACGACGTGTACCCAGAACCGCTCAGCTTCGCCTCAACCTTCTACGGTCGCGACCTGGTTCTGGTGGACGGCGAGCTCTGTTACCTGGGCCGGGGCGATAAGTACGCGGAGGTCGTTCCCGAGGGGGCCGTGCACATCGAGATCGGTCCCGCCTTTGCGGAGGAGCGTTCCTTCCGGCTGGTAGAGGGCGTCCCGCCGACCGGCGAGGGTGTGGGTTCGAATTTCGGCGAGGGCGTTGCACTGGTCTATTGGGAGGGGACGATCCTCGTCTGCGACGGTGACGAGCTCTACGGCTACCGGCCCGGTGAGGAGAAGGCGCGGTTGCTGGGCCGGGTCGAGCGCCTCCTGGTTGACCTGACGGTCTTCGACGGGGCCCTGTACGGGTTGGTGAAGCCTGAGGAACCATTTGAACCGGCGCCCGTCGTCCGTCTCGAGTTCGACTGCGCCGACCTGCGGGTGGAGGAGGAACTGCCGGTCACGGCGAGTACGGATTGGAATGATGTCGGTTTCATTGCCGCGGACGCCTCCGGCTTCTGGGTCTACGACCATTCGCTGCTGGGGGTGGTGCACGTTCTGCCCGACGGGACGCGCGAGCGCTGGCTGCCGATGGCCGACGCCGGTCACCCGCCGGTCTACACCGTCGAGGATGGCGTTTTCAAGTACGATTGGTCCGCGACGTCGGATCTGGGTCTTCACGGTCTGATCCGGGGCGAAACCCGGGGCAGGGCGGCGGTTTGGCGGCCCAACGAGCTGCTAATAAAGGGACTGAATACAGACATGCTCTGGGTGCTGGACTTGGACTCCGCGCCGGTGCTGGAGGTGCCGGAGCGCTGGCTGATGGTCACCGTGGGCGGTCTGAACCTGCGCGCCGGACCGGGAGACTATTTCGGCAAGGTCCGGCTGCTCAAACAGTGGGACCACGCCTTGGTCTACGAGCAGACCGAAGCCGACGACGAGACCTGGTACCGGGTCGTGACCTTCGCCGGTGAGACGGGCTGGCTGTGCGCCGGTAGGTACGGGGAGTCCTGGGTGACGGTGTACCCGCCCGGCGAGGCCCCGCCGCTCTCCTACCCCAGCGAAATCTGAATGGTCGTTACCCGCCCGGACGTGTATACTCGATCAACCGCTCCTGGGAGGTTTCCTGTGCGAAGCCCGGTTCCGGCGGTTACGGTCGTTCTGCTGGCGGTTTTTCTGAGTCCCGCGTCCGGCTACGACGACTCCGTTCCCGGCGCCCCCCCCGAGGACCGCCGTTTCGCCGTGGATTACGATTGACACGAGGTGTGACGGTGCGCCGAACAGCTAAACTCCTTCCAATCGGGCTGGTCATTCTCACCGGTTGCGGGCACTATCTGGTCGAGGGCTCGGCCAGACAGACCGCGGCCTACAACGCCCTGGGCGAGCCGGTGCACCTCTCCCCCTTCCCCTCCTCGTTGACCGGCGATCCGGCCGATGATCCCACCGCCGCCGGGCTCGAGGGCGGTGTGGAGCTGAATCTGGACGCGGGCGGGCGGGTGGAGCGCTTCACCGTGGTGAGCGGTAACGAGACCGCCTACGGCGGGGGCTTGCTGCCGGGAACCGCGGGGTTGAATGTTAACGCGGCGGTCGGGGTGTGGGGCTTCGCCGGTGGAATCGTGCGGCGGGCGCATTTCACCTACACCCTGGAGGAGGGGGACCAGCGGCTGGCCTTGTCCGGCGATCTCTGGGGCCTGAACGCGGCGGTCTCCTACGGGGATAACCTGCGCTTCGGTCTCGGCGCCGAGGGGTTGTACGGCGGCTGGCGCTACGAGGGGCTCACCGGTGACCCCGAGGAGGAGGAGCTTTTCGGCTGGCGCGCCCGTTTGGGGGTGCGCTACGGCGAGGGCGGCTGGGCCTTCGGTTTCACCGTGTCGGGGCCGGCGGTGCTCGGTCGTGGGCCGGGGCTCCCCGGGGAGGCCGACCTCTGGCTGGCGGTGCCCTTAAAGGACGAGGTCGGCCTCGCGTCGGTGCTGGAGGTGGCTGTCGGAGGATACCTCTTCGGGGAGGACGCCGAGCTGGTGGGCGAACAGGCGCAGGACTACACCGCGCGCCTCGCCGACGGACTGCGGGGGCGGATCGGCCTGAGCTGGGACGTGACCGCGGATCTCGCCCTGAGCATCGGAGCCTTCCTCTCCACCTATCCCGTCAAGGACAACGACGCCGAGCGGCTCCTGTGGCAGATCTACGGCCTGGGGGCCGAGTTCGGCGACCGGCCACGCTGGCGGATCGAAGTGGATTATTCCCAGGTGGGGATCTCCGGGGAGGACGATTACAGCGGAAACACCCTGAACCTGCGTCTGGGGGTGGATTTTGCGCTGTAGGTTCGTATGGGCGCGTTGACCTAAAGGATGCCCCTGCGTAAACTGTAGATGTAGGGCGGGGATTTTAATCCCCGCCGTTATTTTCTAAGGAAGTCCTCACCCTAACCTCTCCCACAGGGTGAGGGAAACGGTTGCCTACCCTCACCCCGGCCCGTGGGCGACTGCTTCTCCCCAGATAGGCGAGGGATTAAGACCGGGCCGACCTAAAGGTCGGCCCCTACGTATAGGATGTACTCGCGGGGATGATACACGAATTAAGTAAATCCCTCCTCGCGGGTCTGCGATCCAACGCGCTGCGTTGGTCGGCCCCTACGTTTTGGTTTTCGTTGCATGAACATAGGGGCGGACCTCTGTGCAATAAATACAGCAATGCAACCTGTCCACGTTGAATGATAATTTCTAATCTTTACTGCTTATCAAAAAAACCCCGCTCGGCGGGGTTTCGTTTTATCAACAGACGGGCTACTCGGACAGGATCACGTCCCCGTTCGTCGTGTAGCCCTGGCGGACCCTGCCCCGGATCATCAAGTCGTCGCCCACCTGTTCGTAGGTCACGTCCACCAGCCGGTGGGCGTCTATCATGTGTTCGATGCCCCGGCCGCCGACCGGTCCGGGAGCATCCTTGCCGCCGATGATGACCGGGGCGACAAAGACGACCACCTCGTCCACCAGCCCGGCCTCGAAGAGGCTTCCGGCCACGCCGCCGCCGCCTTCCACCAGGACGCTGACGATATCCAGCTCGGCCAGCCTTCTCATCAGCCTCGTCATATCCACCCTCACCGGGCTGCCCTGGATCACCTCGACGCGCGCGCCGGCGTCCTCCAGCGAGGTTATCCGCGAGAGGCTCGCCTTGGGCGACACGGCGACGATGGTGCGCGGGTCCGCGGTGATGGTGCGGCCCCGGGTCGGCATGCGCGCCTTCGAGTCCACGATCACCTTCTGCGGGTGGCGGACGTCGGGGTATTTAACGCGCACGTTCAGCCGCGGATCGTCCGCCAGCACCGTACCGATACCTATCATCACCGCGTCGGCGTAGTTGCGGAAGTGGTGCACCAACCGCCGCGCCTCGACACCGGTCACCCAGCGGCTCTCGCCGGTGGAGGTGGCGATCTTGCCGTCCAGGCTCACCGCCATCTTCACCGTGGTGTAGGGCAGTCCCCGGGTGATGAACTTGATGTAGGGTCCGTTGAGCTTCTTCGCCTTATTCTTTAACAGGCCCGCCTCGACCTCGATCCCCGCGCCGCGCAGCGCGTCAAGACCGCCGCCGTTCACCTCGGGGTTGGGGTCCTCCATGGCGGCGATGACCCGGGTGATTTTAGCCTTGGCTATCGCATCAACGCAGGGCGGGGTGCGGCCGGTATGATAGCAAGGCTCCAGATTGGAATAGAGGGTTGCCCCCTTCGCCTCGCCGCCCGCGTCCCGGAGCGCCTCCACCTCGGCGTGGGGCTCACCGGCGCGCCGGTGGTAGCCCTCGCCGACGACCTCGCCGTCTCGAACGACCACCGCGCCCACCAGGGGGTTGGGCGAGGTGCGACCGTAGGCCTTGGCCGCGAGCTCCAGGGCCCGCTCCATGTGGCGCCGGTCTTTGGCTGTAAATCTTCTGGGCATTTTTCGCTAACAAGAATTGGTATGCGGACGGGGCCAGAGGATACCAGTTACACCAGCCACCGTCAAGGGCGGAGCCGGGCGCCACGCGGGATCACGTTTCCCCGGATGTCGGGACTGGCATGGTTCATGCTCGAATTCATAGATGGATAATGTTCCCCGAGCCGCGCTCCGGGATTCAATGGGAGGCAGAAATGCTGACGAGGCGTGTAGAGGTTGTATCGGGTTGGTTTTTCGGGAGCGGGTCGAAGGCGAGGTTCATCGTCGGCCTGGCGGTCGTCGTGTGCGGCGGGGGCGTGCTCTGGCTGTTGGCGGTTGCCGCGGACGCCGTGCTGGAAAGCCTCTTCGGCGGCGTTCGCCGGAAGGTCTACCTGACGCTGCAAAATGAACGCCCGTGGCACTCCAAGACGTTTTCCTACGTCCACCCGCCGTGGGTGATCCCCCACCTCCCACCCGGCCGGTAACCAGCGGCAACGCGGGGCGTTGCATCCCAGTTCCGCGAGGGGAGTTTCTTATCGCTCGAATGCATTCTCCGCGAGCGCATACCAAACGTAGGGGCCGATCTTAAGGTCGGCCCGTCACATTTATCCCATCGCCTTTCTGTGGAAGGAATTTTGTTGAGGGGGTAAACGTAGGAGCGGCCCTCTGTGGGCGCCCGCGTGAATAAATCGGCGGGGCGTAGAAGCCCCGCGCTACTACCCTCTCCCAGTGGGAGGAGTGGTCGCTCACGGGATTGAGGGTGAGGGCCGCATTATTCCCCCTCTCCCTTTTAGGGAGGAGCATTCGCTCACGGGTCGGGGGAAGATACACCTTTGTATCGGTCCATTTACTAACGGTGATACCTAATTTCCTACGTAGGGGCCGACCTTCAGGTCGGCCCACGGGCGGGTCTAAAGACCCGCCCCTACATCATCGCAACCCATATCATCAACCCCTCTGGGGTGGAGTAGTCGCCCACAGGTTGAGGATGAGGGCTACCTCAAAAAGCGGCGGGGACTAAAGTCCCCGCCCTACATTGCGTGATCAGGCCGACCGGTCGACCGCGCTACCACCAGTTGTCCGAGCCGTTGAAGGTGACGGCGAGGCGGAATATCTCCTCCTCGAGGCCGTTCTCGCCAAAACTCCCCCGGAGGGCGTACTGGAAGGCGACGTCAATCGAGCTTTCGTCGGAGTCGCCGAAGAACATGCCGGTGCCGACGGTGACGCCGATCTCGCTGAGGCCGGTTCCCCGGGGCGAGTCGTAGAGCGTTTCGTAGTAACCTCCCAGGCGCCAGGGCATGCGCCAGAGGAAGAAGTCGGTGTAGCGCCGGCTGGGTACTATCTCCACGCCGAGGCCGAGGTGGAGGGAATCGTCGTAGCCCAGCTCCACGCCGCCCACGGCGAAGGCGCTCCAGAGCTCGTAGCGGAAGTCGCCCACCACCGACAGGGCTTGGCTGGGTTGCCAGCCGACGCCCAGACCGAGGTTCACCGGGAAATCGAAGGTCGTGTCCTCCCGGTCAATCTCGCCGAAGGTGGACTCGGTGATTTTCGTCACGTCGCCCAGGACGGGGTACTCGGCGTAGGCGCCGAGGGTCAACTCGCCCAGCCGGGCGTTCACGCCCAGTGCCAGTGCCAGGCCCACGATCTCGGTCACCAGGCGGTCTTCGGTGTCGGTGTAGTCCTCGTCGTCGAACTCGGTGCGCCAGACTTCCACCGGCGAGCCGATGAGTCCGCTGGCGCGGAAGCCGAAGCCCAGCGATTCGCTCGGGGCCCAAGCCAGGGCCAGGTTGGCGGCGCTGACCGCACCGCGACCCTCGACCCAGGCGGTGCCCACCTCTTCATCGCCGTCCATCAACGGCTCGGAGTAGAGGAAGCGCCAGCTCTGGCGCTCCTGCCACCCGGCGCCGACGGCGAAGCCGCCCGGCAGGTCGAAGACGAACTGGATGTTGGGCAGGTCGTAGGATTCGTAGACGCTGTCTCCCGCCGCGACCCGGTAGAGGTTGTTCTCCCACAGCGAGGTGAGGGTGAGGGTGGAGTACTCCCGTCCGGCGATCGAGGCCGGGTTCAACAGCGACAGGTTCCCCGAATCCCACAGGCCCAGGACGGTGTTTCCCAGGGCCATGCCGCGGGCGTCGGTCGGGGCCACGGGCTCGCCGGGCCGCCCCTGGGCGAAAAGCGAGTAGCTCAACGCGAGGCCGGGTATTAAGATAATAACGAAGAGCGCTCGGTGCAGGTTCATATTATTCAATGTTGGTCACCCTCTCCTCGGGTTCTTCGTCGTACCAGTACTCCGGGGGGAGGGTGTACTTTATGACCAGTCGCGGCAGGCGGTCGTCGTCGGCCTCCTCGGTCCAGAACCAGACGGGGTCCTGGTAGCCTCGTTCCTGGCCTATCTTGAGCACGAGGCCGTGCTGGTTCTCCTGACCGGTGATCCAGTCCGCGATGATCTGGGTGACGATTATCCTGGTGTATCCCGGGGGCGCGGGATCGAGGTCGCCGGTCACCTTGGTGTCGGATAGCTCCAGCCGCCGCAGGTTCCCCTGGGTGTCGTCCTCGGTGAAGTCGTCCTCGAGTGGGTGGGCGGCGACGGTGATCCCGATCTCGCGACCGGGGAAGCTCGTGTAGAGCTCCAGCTCGGCCAGGTTCACCGTGGCGTCGGTGGGCAGCTGGGAGAGATCGAAGTCGAAGACCAGGCGGCCGCCCGTGCCGAAGGCTGCGGACAACGGCAGGACCGAGCTGTACACGTAAACGAGCGGGTCGGGCTGGGAGAGGTCGTGGGAGATGAAGATGTCGTTCCACGCCTCCAGCCGGTGCTCCTTCTTCTCCCCGCTCGAGGATTCCCAGGTGACCACCAGGTGGGGGCGGTTGTCGGAGTTGTCAATGTCGTCAGAGTAGAACTCCTTGACGACGTCGGCGGTGTCCTCGTCCTGGGCCAGCAAAAGGAGGCCGTACTCGTCGTCCGGGTTCTCCAGCCAGTAGGAGACGAGGGAGGTCACGTCGAAGCTGCGGATCTCGCCGTAGCCCGAGGGGGGGTCGTCGAGGACGAAGGAGCCGAAGGGAACGCCGTAGTCCGCGCCGGGGTCGTCCCACTCCTCGTCCTTGGTTCGTTTGAGCCAGGTGGTCTCCACGTCCTCCCACTCGCTCTGGACCGCGCAAACGTCCACCACCAGCTCACCCTGGGAGAAGGGGCGCCAGTTGGCGATGCCGGGGGTCTCGGCGTAGTAGTACTCGACCTGGGCGCGGTAGAGGTTTTCCGCCGTCACATCGTCGGGCAGGTCCTCGATCTTGAAGTCAATGAGGCAGCGGACGAGGGTGTCGTTCACCCGTCCCACCGCGACGGTGTTGCCGCCGTTGGTGTTGCCGTAGCCGTAGTAGCCGGTGTCCAGCCAGCCGGCGCCGGGCTCGATGATGAGGGTCTGGACCTCCTGGTCCGGCCGGTCGTTCAGTCCGCTCCCCAGCGGGTTGTCGGACTGGGATTCGCAGCCGGCGAGGATGAATAGAGCCGGGATGACGGGAAGGATGTTTCTCATCAGGGAAGCCTCGGGGTGGCCGGTCCGGCGCATTCTAGCATAATCGTTCCGATATTTTGTTAGAGGTTCGCTCCCTCGGCGGCGAACTGGGCCGAGAGGTTCTCCAGCCGTTTCCTCTCGGCGCGGTCGTCGGCGCGTTCGGCCAGCTCGGCGTAGAGGCGGGCGGCGGCGTAGTACAGCTCGACCGCCGCCGCAGTCGGGAGACCGAGCTCCAGAGCCCGGGCGTAGGCGTCAACGGCCTCCTGGAGCCTCCCCGTTCTCTCGGCCAGCCGGCCTTCGAGGACGCCGATCTCGGGATCTTTGGGAACCAGGCGGTGGAGGGTCTGGATGACGGCGTCGGCCTGTTCGAAGCGGCGGGTTGCGATGTAGGTTCGGGCCAGCATTTTCTGGGTGGATATTCCGGCCGGGTCGCGGGCCGCGGCGGTCTCGGCGTACTCCAGTGCCCGGGAGAAATCACCGGCGGCGAGATGGATGCGGGCCAGGCCGAGGTAGCTTCGGGGATCGTCGGGCGCGGCCCGGGTGCCGGACTCGTACCTCTCCGCGGCCTGCGCCGGTTTCCTCGCGCGCTCGAAGGTCAGGCCGAGATAGAAGAGGGCGTCCGGGTCGTCCTTGCGGGAGCCCAGAACGGTCTCGAAGGCGTTCAGGGCTGCGGCGTAGTCACCGGTCGCCAGGGCGTCGCGGCCACGCCAACGGTAGAGCTCCACCGGTGCCGTGGAGTAGGGAACCTCGCTGGAGCCGTTGGCAGCGGCCAGATCGAGCTCCTTCGCGGCGGCCTCCTCGTCCCCCGCCTCGTAGAGGCACCGCGCCAGGTGGAAATGCGCCCGGGCGGGCATGGGATCGTGGTTCAGCGCCTCGGAACAGGCCAGGAGCGCCCACCGGTGCCCGGGCGGCAGCTCCTCGAAGCCCATTACCCTGACGGCCGGTTTGTCGGGGAGGGGGAGCTCGACCGTGGGCACAAAACCCTCCTCCAGCTCAAGGGACAGGGCGATGCCCGCGACGGCGTAGAAGCAGCTCGGCACCTTTGGGGCGCTGCTGAGGATGTTCTCCAGCTGTTCCAGGGCCAGGATGTGGTTGCCCTCGGCCAGGGAGAGCCAAGCCAGGCGGGGTCGCAGACGGTAGGCGTCCTTGGGCGATGTCTCGATCCCCTCGGAGAGGATCGCGCGGGCCTTCTCCAGGTTTTCCAGCCCGATGTACGTATCGGCGAGGTTGACGTAACCCGACCCCAGGCCCGGCTCGATGTCAATGGCCTTGGTGAACTCCTCGGCGGCATCGGCGAGCTGACCCGCGGCGGAGTAGATCATCCCCCGGCCGTAGGCGTGCCAAGCCCGGGGCAGGCCCAGGCGTTCCGCCTCTTCCAACTGTTCCCGTGCGCGGTAGAAGTCCAGGTGGTGAGCGTGGTAGAGGGCCAACTGGAAGCTGTAGAAGGGATCGTCGGGGTTGGCGTCGCGGTCCGCGATCAGGCGGTTGAGGGAGGCCTCGAGGCCGTAGGTGCCGGTCAGGGCGGCCAGACGCCCCTCCGCCGCCTCGTAGCTCGTCGGATCCAGCGCCAGCACAAACTCGTACTCGATGAGGGCCTCGTCCAGGAATCCCTCGTCCAGGAGCACGTTGGCCACCCGCAGGTGGGTAACCGGATCGTCGTTCCGGGTGAGGATGGTGAAGAGCATCACCGTCACCGCCGCCAGAACGGCGATGCCCCAGAATAATAAGCGCCTGGTTCTCTTCTTCAGCGCCATCTGTACCCCATCAATGTGCCCCGTAGAGGCGGGAGGTCGTCAACGGCTTGAGGCGACTCTCCTCCCGGATGAGACGGCCGTCGTGAAGGTGGAGGGTGCGGTGTCCCACGGCGGAGACCTCGGGGTCGTGGGTGACGACGATGATCGTCTGGCCGGTGCCGTGGAGCCTCTTGAAAACGTGCATTATCTCTACGCCGGTTTTGGAGTCCAGGTTTCCGGTTGGCTCGTCGGCCAGGAGGATCGAGGGGTGGGTGACCAGGGCGCGGGCGATGGCCACGCGCTGCCGCTCCCCGCCGGAGAGCTCGCTGGGCTTGTGGTCCATCCGGTCGGCCAGGTCCACCTCTTCCAGGGCCCGGTGCGCCTGCTCGGCCCTCTCTGCGGGGGGGATGCGGGAGTAGATCAGGGGAAGCTCGACGTTGGAAAGAGCGGTGGCGCGGGGCAGGAGGTTGAAGGTCTGGAAGACGAAGCCGATCCGGCGGTTGCGTATGTCGGCGAGTTGATCGTCATCTAATTCGCTGATCAGCTCTCCAGCCAGGCGGTAGCTTCCCGAGGTGGGGGTGTCCAGGCAGCCGATGAGATTCATCAGGGTGGATTTGCCCGACCCCGAGGGGCCCATGATGGTGACGTACTCACCCGCGGCGATGTCCAGGTCCACCTCGTCCAGGGCGCGCACCTGCACCGTTCCCATCTGGTATATCTTGCTGAGGCCGCGCACCTCGATGAGGGGCACCTGCGGTGTGGGGGGCTTCGGCGGCGGCCGGTAGTCGTCGGGCGTCTTGGAGAGGCGCCACAGATCGTAGTCCCCCAGGTACATCCGGCTCAGATTGCGGACCTCTTGCAGCGGCTCGCTCATAATTCTCAATATTTTTAGGTATTGGCCTTCAAGAAGGTGTCCACTTTAACTCGTATACCCGGTGGAGCTAGGGGATAAGAGGCACCCCTCACCCTAACACTCTCCCCAGAGGGGCGAGGGGACGCCCGGAGTTTGCGCCGGCGGTGGCACAGTTTTTGCGCAAATGAACCTCGAAGAAGACCGCCGGGCCTGGTTGTGCAAAAACCTGTGCCACCGCCTCACGCATCGTAAACCGAAAAGCCTGCGGGGTCCTCCGCCGCAATCGCATTTATTAAAGGTCTTAAGTTTATTGCTGTGATCGCGGGTTACTCGTCCTCGTCAATCTCGGCGATGGTGAACCCGCTCCCGTGCTCCAGCTCCCGCAGCTCCTTGTAGGGGCCGCTGACGACCTCCTCGCCCTCCTCGAGGCCCTCGAGGATCTCGATGTAGGCCTCGTCGGCGATGCCGGTGATGACCGGTCGGAAGGAGACCGTCTCGCCATCGAGCACGAAAACCCCCTCGACCTCATCCCAGTCGTTGGGGGGGATGAAGTCGTCGCCGAGCCACTCCTGCGCCGTTTCGGTGTCCCGGACGACCACGGCGGAGATGGGTACGCTGAGGGCGTTCTCGGCCGTGTCGGTGGTGATCTCGACCGTGGCGCTCATCCCGGGCAGGACCGTGAGTGGCAACTCGTCGGTGATGACGACCTTGATCTCGAAGTTGACCACCTCGGTCTGGGTGCCGGACAGGGAGGTTTTGGCGGAGCGGGCGATCTCGGAGACGTAGCCGGCGAAGCGCTGGCGGGGCAGGGCCTCGATCTCGATCTCGGCGAGCAGGTTGATTTCGAGCAGGATGACGTCGGTCTCGTCTATCTCGGCCTCCACCTTCATCCCCTCGAGGCTGGCGATGGTGGCCAGGGGGACGATGTTGAAGGTGGGGGGGTAGGCGATGTCGCCCTCCTCGAAGTTGAGGGCGACGATGACGCCGTCCATGGGTGAGGAGTAGACGGTCTTGTCCACGGAGTCGCGGGCGGCGCGGATCGAGGCCAGGGCGCCCCAGGACTGGCTCCGGGCGCCCTCGTACTGAGCCCGGACGACCTGGAGCTGGGTCTGGGTGGTCTCCCACTCCTGGTCCGAGATCAGGCCGTCGTCGTACAGCGTCTGCTGGCGGTCGAAGTTATCCTCGGCCTGGGTCAGGTTGGCCTTGGCCAGGTCGAGCTGGGCCTGGGCGGCGGAGTAGTTGGCCTGGCTCTGGGAGAGCATGCTCTGGGACTGGTCCGGGTCTATCTCCAGGATCAGGTCTCCCGTCCGGACCTGCTGCCCCTCCGTGACGGCCACCTGGGTGATCTGTCCGGCGGTGAGCGCCACCAGGTTCACCTCGATGGCGGGGCGGATGTGGCCCGGCCCCGAGACCACGCTCTCCAGGGTGCGCCGCTCTACCACCTCCACGTTCACCTCGGCCACCGGCTCGTCGGAGGCGAGGACGTTGATGAGGATGATTACCACCAGCGCGCCGAGGATGACGAACAGGATGATGCGCCTCTTTTTCCGCTTCTTCTTGGCGGGACTTACGGGATCCGGCACCTTTCCTCCGTTCAGGGCTTGGCTTTCCGGGCGGCGGTTATAACGTTCTCGATCAGGAGCTGGGTGGTCACCGGGCCGACGCCGCCGGGGACCGGGGTGAACCAGCCGGCGACCTCGGCAACATCGGGGTGTACGTCGCCCTGTTCGCTTCCAAGTTCTTCGTTCCAGTTGAATCCGGCGTCGAGGACCACGGCGCCCGGCTTGACGTAATCCGGGTTGACCATGTGCGCCCGGCCGATCGCCACCGCCAGCACGTCGGCCTCCCGGGCCACGCCGGGCAGGTCCACCGTCCGGCTGTGGCAGACGGTCACCGTCAGGTGCTCGGCCAGGAGGAGCTGAAAGAGCGGCTTGCCGACGATGGGGCTCCGGCCGATGACCACCGCCCGCTTGCCCACCAGCGCGACGCCGGTGGTTTTCAGAAGATGGAGCATCGCGCGCGCCGTGGCCGGGACGAAGCGCGGACGGCCCAGGGCCAAGAGCCCCGCGTTCTCCGGGTGAACCCCGTCCACGTCCTTGGCCGGGTCCACCAGCGCGTCCACCGCGTCCGGGTCGAGCCCTTTCGGCAGGGGGCGCATAACGAGGAGTCCGTGGGCGCCGGCCTCGGCGTCCTTCAACAGCTCGGCGAACCGCTTCCGATTCACCTCGGCGGGAAACTCCACCGTATTGACCGCGAGGCCCCGCTTGGTTCCGGCCCTGGCCAGCGACCGGGCGTAGGCCCCGGCGGCGGGATAGCCCTTGGGGGTGAGGATCGCCAGGACCGGCTCGACACCGGCGGCCTTCAACTCCTCGACCCGGTCCGAGTTGGCGGCCCGAAGCTCCTTGGCGACGGCCCTGCCGTCAATGATCCGGGCGCTCACTTCTGACTCCAGATGTACGGAATAATTCGCGCTTTTGTTGCGCGTGCTGCGAGTTTAGCCGCTCCGGTGCGCCTAGTCAAGGGTGCGGGATCTTACCTATTTATCATTAACTGTGGTATGATTGTCGCCTTGCTAGGCACCAACCTGTTAAAGGAGGAGCCGTGAGAATCGCCATTTTTCTAGCCCTCGTCGTTCTCGTGCTGCCAGCCCTGGCCTACGAGGAAGTGGACACCTCCTCAGCCACGGCCAGCGCATGGAGTGAGTACACTCCTAGCTACCCGGCCAGCAACGCCATAGACGGTAGCTTCACCACCTTCTGGACCAACAACCGCACCCCCTACCCCACCACCGACGGCGCCGGCAACTGGTTCCAGGTGGACTGGCCCGACGACATCGAGGTCTGCTACATCCGCACCGAGGGCCGGAGTTATCAGGGCGGATTCTACAGCATCCCCAAGGAAGTCCGGCTCCACTTCTCCGACGCCAGCACCCTGGACTTCGACTTCGACGACACCACCCAAGACCACTGGGTCCAGGAGTACTTCTTCGACGCCGACCAGAAGATGACCGACTTCGTCAAGATCGAGTTCCTGTCCTATTGGCACCACGTCTGGGAGTACATCCAGTACTACGAGACAGACTTTTACTACGAGCTCGTGTCCGACACCGACCCGCCCTACGTGGACGAGATGGATCCCGATGACGGTGATACCGATGTTCCTGTAGACGCCGACATCGTCTTCCACTGCAAGGACGACATCTCGCCGGTGGACCTCGACACCATTGACTTCACCGTTCAGGACACCACCCTCCGTGGTGACCGCGTGGTGAGCGCCAGCGACGCGTTGAGCAGCCACGCCTCCCCGGCGCGGACCCTGCCCGGCGATTTGGACATCGACGACTCCGATCCGCTGGACCTCGTCTGCACCTTCACCCCCGATGATGACTTCTACGAGGGCGAGACCATCACCTGCACCGTGGCCGCCGGCCTCGCCGACACCCGGGGCAACGAGATGGGGGACGATTTCGTCTGGAGCTTCGACACCACCCCCCCAATCGCCGTTGAAGATACTACCTGGGGCGTCATCAAGGCGGAGTTCTAGGTCTACCGCACCTCCTATTGGGGCGTCCCGCGGGGCGCCCTTTTTCCATTTCCCCGCGTCGTGGAACCGCAGACGGGCAGATAATTGCCACAACGGCCCGGACTTACGTATAATGGCCGCGTAATACAACGGTCACATTCGTCCGGACCGTCCGGTTACGCCGGTCGGCGGAGGGGTTCTTGTTCGACCTCGAGTTAACGTTTAAAGACGTCCTCGATATCCTCATCGTCGCCTTCATCGTCTACGAGCTCCTGGTGATGATCAAGGGCACGCGGGCGGTGCAGATGCTGATGGGGCTTCTGCTGCTGGTGCTGGCCAGCATCCTGGCCGAGCTGGCCCAGCTCCCGGCGCTGACCTTCCTTTTCGGCAATTTTAAAACGGTCTGGATCATCACCTTCGTTATCCTCTTCCAGCCCGAGCTGCGGCAGGTGCTGGCCCATCTGGGGCAGAATCGCTTCATCCGCTTCTTCATCGGCACAGAGCGCAACTTCATTGACGCGGTGGTCGAGGCAGCCGGGGAGTGCATCCGGCAGAAGCTCGGCGCCCTCATCGTTTTCGAGTACACCGACGGGCTGCGGTACTACATCGAGCGGGGGGTGAAGATCGGGGCCCAGGTGACCCCGGAGCTGCTGGTGACCATCTTCACCCACAAGAGCCCGCTGCACGACGGTGCGGTCATCGTCCGCAACGGTATGGTGGCCTCCGCCGGCTCGATGCTGCCGCTGGCCGATCCGCCGGGTCTTTCGCGGAAGTACGGCGCCCGCCATCGCGCCGCCATCGGCATCTCCGAGGAGTCCGACGCGGTGGCCCTGGTGGTCTCCGAGGAACGCCAGGTGGCCTCAATCGCCCGCGACGGAAAGCTCACCGAGTACACGGTTGACGAGCTGGGCAGGCTCCGCTCCGATCTGGCGAAAATCTTCGGCGTGGATTGAGCGGTGGAAAATAAATGAAGATTATGATACGGGACAGAAACGGCGGAGACTGGCGCTCGTTGGAAAACTCGAACTACAGCAGCGAGGCTCATCTTCAGGAGTTTTTGCTGAAAGAACCTCAGCTTATCCCCTTTGAGCCCCCCCTAATCGCCTGCGTGAAGGAGTTCTCCCTTCCCGGTTCCGGTTCGACCGATCTGGTGGCCGTGGACGATGCGGGCACGATCACCCTCATCGAGTGCAAGCTGGCGACGAACCGTGATATTCGCAGGACCGTGGTTGGGCAACTGCTTGAATACGCCGCCTTCCTCTCGCGGATGTCCACCGATGAGTTTATCCGGCGCTTTGATGAACGGGCCGACAGGCCACTCTTTGAGACCCTAAAGGAGGAGCTGCCGGAGTTTAATCAAAGGGAGTACGAGGAGGGGTTAGCGGAGAATCTGCGGGTGGGGAGTTTCAACCTGATCGTCGCCGTGGACGAGATCAACGATGAGCTGCGGGAGATTATCCTCTACCTCAACGCCCACTCCGACCTCACGGTGGCGGCGCTGGAGCTGGAGTATATCGCCGACGAGAAGGTGGAGATGTTGGTTCCCCGGCTCTACGGTGGTGCCGAGGTCAAGGAGGCTGCTGGACGCTCGACCGGTAGGGGGAGGCGTAAATGGGATGAGCAGTCTTACTTTGAAGAAATTGCTGAGCTGGATGATGAGGTACAGAGGGCTATTAAAGAACTGTACGATTTTACCAAACAGGAAACTCAGAAGGTTTTTTGGGGGAGTAGTAAATATGGTTCCTTTGGCTTCAGTATAGGTAAGCTAATCTTTAGTGTTCATAAAGATGCGAAGGATAATAGCTACATTTGGGTTTATTCTCATTGTGGTGAGAGGCTTGAAGATGAGGTAATCGAGGTTTTTAAAGATAGAATTAGAGAGGCTACTGGACGCCCGTTTGAGAAAAGTGAAACTACTTTTTCTACCTCCATCCTCGCCGACGAAGCGAAGATGAGAGAGTTCAAGGAAACTGTCCTCTGGTTCAAGGGGCAGATTGAATCAAGTTGAACTAATGGATAGATTAAACGTCCACATAAAGAAACCTGGGAACGACGAACTAGGCTCGCCGAGTGGAACGCATGGCGGTTAAAAAGAGCAAGTTGCTGCAATCGCTCAAGCGCAACTGGGGCCTGAAGCTGATCTCGCTCATCGTGGCCTGCGCGCTGTGGCTCTACGCCAACGCGGTGGCCGAGCGGACCCGCAGTTTCAACGTGCCCGTCGTCCTCGTCAACATTCCCCCGGGCACCGTCGTCACCGCCGGCAGCGAGCGGACCGTTCCGGTCATCATCCGGGGCGAGGGCATGGACCTGCTGTCGCTCACCGATGAGGATTTCTCGGCCGAGGTTGATCTCCAGGGGCGCAAGCTGGGCCCCACCGTCCAGGATATCTCCGCCGGCGACATAAACCTCCCCTCCGGCTACGAGTTGAACGTCTTGAACGTCCTGCCGCATCGCGAGCTGACGATCACCCTCGACGCCGAGAAGGTGAAGAAGGTGCGTGTCCGTCCCCGGATCGTGGGCCGGCCCTCCGAGAGATTTCTGGTTTCGCGGGTGACCTGCGACCGGCCCGAGGTCCGTCTCCGCGGCCCGGCGACCGCCCTGGCCGGGATGTCTTACGTCGAGACCGCCCCGGTGGACATCTCCGGCATGACCGAGTCGGGCAGCCGTCAGACGGCGCTGATGCCCATCGGTCCCGGGGTCGAGCCGGTGGAGGGGCGCCTGGTGGTGGTCAACGTCGAGCTTATCCCGTCCGAGGTCCGCTCCTGGCGGATCGGGGTCCGTATCGCCGGTGTGCCGGAGGGCTTTGCCGCCACCGTGGAACCGGGCGAGGTGGAGTTGGTCGTCGAGGCGCCGGCCGGCGCGCTGGCGTCCGATTACGTCCCCGAGATGAGGGCCTTTCCCCCGGTCTGGCGGGCCGGGGTCTACGAGGTCGAGCCGGTTCCCGACCTGCCGCCCGGCGTGCAGATAAAGGCCCTCCATCCCCCCGTGCTGGAGCTGACACTCGAACGCCGGTAAGGTAAGGTTTTTGCACTAAATAAATGGGGTGTTGAGTTTACCTCGTCCCCAACATCGGGAGGGTAATGCGCTACGCGGTCCCCGTTCTTCTGTTGATTCTTCTCTCGGTCGTCCTCGGCGTCGAGCGCGAGGTGGACGAGGCGCTGACCCCGGCCATCATCGCCTACCGCGAGGGGAGGCTGGAGGAGGCCCAACTCTTCTTCGTGGATTACCTCACCGACATCCCGGAGGGGGAGGAGCCGGCCTCCGCCGCCGAGGCTTACTTCTATCTGGCGCTCATAGACGAGCTCAACGGGAATCTGGCCGACGCCGAGCAGTTCTACGGCGCCGCCATCGAATCCTGGCCCGACTATTCCGAGGCCCTGACCGCACTGGGCACCCTTCTATCCATGCGGGGCGAATACGAGCAGGCCCAGACGAAGCTCGAGCGCGCGGTGTCACTGGCCCCCGACTCTGCCCTCGCTCTGGCCAACCTCGGCTATGTCTACCTCGCCCAGGAGCGGGTTTCCAAGGCCGAGACCAAGTTTCGCCAGGCCGTGGAGCAGAGGCCCGACTACGTCTTCGCCCGGGTCAACCTGGGCTACATCTTCATGCTCACCGAGCGCTTCGAGGAGGCGGTGGACCAGTTCCGCTACGCTCTTTCCCTGGAGCCGGACAACCTCGAGGCCAACGCCAACCTGGCCGATCTTCTGGTGATCTGGGCCAAGAACTACGGCGATGCCTACGTGCACTACACCCGCGTTCTGGACCAGATTCCCGATGACTTCGTCGCCAACCAGCGGGTGGGCTACATCTACACCGTGATCAGCGACTGGGGCTCGGCGGAGGATTACCTGGAGCAGGCCCTGGACATCCGGCCCGACGACTCAGATACGCTGAGCCTGCTCGAGTACGTCCGTAAAAGAAAGGTGGAGGGTCCGCCCACCGGGCCGGTCATCAGCCAGATCACCCTGGACGGCAACGCCAACGACGAGCGGGACGGCATCCTGGAGGCCTTCGGGCTCAGTCCGGGTGAACCCTACACCGAGGAGACGGTGAGTGAAGGCTTGGAGCGGATCCGTGACTACTTCTACGGCAGGCCGGTCGGCGGGGTCTCCCTCGACGTGCGCACCGAGATGCAGTTCGATGACCGGGCGGTCTCCCTGGAACTGGAGGTGGTGACCGGGGAGTTGGCCGCGCTGGGTGCCGTCGAGCTCCGGGGCCTGATCAACACCCCGGTGGACGTGGTCGAGGAGATCCTGGCCGCCCACGGCCTCTTCGTCGGCGCGTCCTTCAATTCCCGCGAGGTCTTCGCCGCCGTGCGGGAGCTCTACGAGACCGGCTACTTCGAGAGCGTCAGCCGCAACCTCCGCGCCGGCGTCATCCCCGAGGAGATAGACCTCATCATCCTCTTCGAGGAGAAGCGTGGGATCGAGTGATCAATCGAGACCTTTGAATAAGTCCGATTGGGTTGTTTATTTTTTCCTCACCCCCGGCTCTTCTCCCCAGAGGGGAGAAGTGGATAATGTAGGGCGGGGATTTTAATCCCCGCGGCGGCGGGCCGCTCCAGGGACCGCCCTACACACAATAATTCCCTCAACCTTTTTTAGGTGGAAAGGGAAATGGTGGGGGGTAAAAAAGTATAGACCAATGAAAAACGCCATTATGGCAGACTTAATCGCCCAGCCTCACCTGGGGTTACAAACCCACAACCCCGTAATAGACAAGGGGTTTTGCCGGGGGCATAGCTCGCTTCGCTCGGTTTGCCGGGGGCATAGCTCGGTTTGCTCGGTTAAACCCCTTGCCTAAAGAACAGATAAGCCATACTTGGGAATTATTTGTATGCTTATTTATAACCTCACTGTGTTTGATAGCGAAGGTTGAAATGCGTAATATCACCTTTTACA